>MDTD01090214.1_pt1 | contig 88442 bp, 100 predicted proteins | sample 811221 | NCBI WGS metagenome assembly MDTD01 (sample SAMN05326646, study PRJNA326480) | marine metagenome | isolation source: seawater | place: Pacific Ocean: South West | collected 2011
AAAAAAGAGAGTAAAAATTGATAAGATGGGGAGTTTTTAGAGAAGGGCGCATATCGACAGATATGAAACCGAATCTAAAATTGCCGAGATTAGCAATTTTTACCTCTTTTTTGGTACCGAAGGCCGGAATCGAACCGGCACGAGCTAGGCTCATCGGTTTTTGAGACCGACGCGTCTACCAATTCCGCCACTTCGGCAACAATATAATGACAATATATCATGCTGAAAAACATCTGACAAAATGAATCAATGATTTTTTAAAAATTCAATTCAGTGGTCGCAATTAGAGGAATACGTTATTATGATCAAATGAAAAAAGAGAAAATATGGAAATACCACTCATTTAAAGATGATGAGATTGAGGTTATTTCAGACGAACTAAACACAACAAAGATTTTATCAAAAATTTTAAATACCGCTGGATTTGATAAGAATAATTTAGATACGATTGATCGGTTTATTAATCCAAAAATGGAAGAAATTCTTCGTTATGAAGGGGTATCTTCAGAGGAAGAGCTGAATAAATCATTCGAACGGGTCAAGCGCGCCATAAAAAATAAAGAGAAAGTGATTGTCAATGGGGATCCAGATGCGGATGGAATTTCAGGAACCACCATTTTAACCACAGGTTTGCGGCAATTGGGTTTGGATGTTAACTATGGATTTCCAATACGATCAAGAGAAGGCCATGGATTACAACTAAGAATTATCCAAGAAGCCATTGAACAGGGCGTTAGCTTAATTGTGAGCACCGATTGTGGTACCAAAGATGTGGAAGCCGTTGATTATGCCAATGAGCATAACATTGATGTGATTATTACAGACCATCATATTTTGGGTCGGAAACTTCCCAATGCAACCGCAATAATAAACCCTTACATGAATCAAGATCCGGAATTAAATGAGTTTAAATACATCTCAGGATCATTTGTGTCATTCAAGTGGATCATGGGACTAAAAGATTATTTGGATGTCACATTTCCAAAACAAATATTTGAAATTCTGGTGATTTGTTCAAGTTTGGGTGTGCTATCTGATCGAGTCAGTTTAAAAAAACCGATGAACCGGGCGATGGTAAAGTTAGGCATTGATTATTTGAATGCAACCAAGCTCGAAGGGGTAAAGGCATTAAAAGCAATTAGTATTCCAACCCGATCTTTTTTAAGAGCGCGAGACATTAGTCGTACAATAGCTCCAAGAATGAATGCCCCAGGTCGAATTGGAGACCCTGAGTTAGGAATCCCAGATTCTAGCATTATCGTGGACTTACTCATGTCTGGGTTAAAAGTTGGTCCAAAATCCAATATTAAAGATTTTATTCAAAAATACAAACGCTTATTGCATCAAGACAATTTAATCAAAACAGGATTGGATGTTGAAGACCAAGTGGATTTGGTGGATGAAGTCAACGATAAAAGAAAGCGCATGACGGAAGAGATTGAAACCAAGATTGAGCATATGTTAGAGGGCCTAAACGTTGATGCGGAAAAGATTTTAATCATCAAGGGAGACAATTGGAACAGTGGGGTGATTGGAATTGATGCCGATCGCTTAAGGGATCGATTTGTTTTGCCAGCGATAATTATGACCACGTTAGAGGGGAGTGACTTTATTAAGGGATCGGTTCGAAGCATTCCAACCATTAATATGTATGAAGTCATGGAAAAAACTCAATTTAAATTTGAGGAAAAACATGGGCGAAATCCATATCAAATCGAAGTAGAAACATTGATTGGTAAGAGAAAAGTAAATGCCTTTGGTGGGCATGCTCAGGCCTGTGGGTTTTCCATGAGTGCGGATGATATTGAAGAATGGGAAAAAATTCTCAGAGAGGAAATGAATCAATTAAAACCTGAGCAGTATGATTTTTCTTATAAAATCATTAAAGACCTTCGATTTTATGACATTAATCATAAATTACTTCATGAATTAGATCGGTTATCTCCGTATGGGGAAGGGTTTGATTTTCCCATTTTTTGTTTGAAAAATGCAAGGGTAACGGATTCTCCTCGACCTTTTGGAAATCGAATGCAAAAAGATAGAACCCCGCATGTTGAGTTTAAAATTGTGATTAAACAAAATAATGAAAGTAATCATGATGCTAAAAAGTCAAGGTTTTTAAAAGCAACGGCTTTTGGGTTATGGGAAAAGTATCAAACATTGGTGTTTGATAAGCCTGAACAAAAAATAGACATTATATTTACTCTGGATTACCCTCATAAAAGAGGCGGAAAACGCCCATTTCCACATTTGATGGTATTGGATATTAAATCAAGCAAATAAGGAATCGCTGAAAAATACAAATATTAGAAAATGATATGATCAGTTATTTTGTTTGCGCCAAGATCTTTTTTTGATTCAGAAGATGGTCTTTTAACGTCAGTGAAAACACATGTTCACCACTGCCATCATTTTTAGCAACAAAATATAAGTAGGGTGTTTTCTCTGGGTTTAATGCGGCGCGAAATGCCCGTTTACCTGGAGACGCAATCGGTGCAGGGGGCAAGCCTTTATTTTGATAGGTATTATATGGCGATTTATACTTTAGGTCGTTATAGGTTAATGATTTTTTTCGAGGTTGTCCCATGGCATACCCCACCGTTGGGCACGATGCCAAATACATTTTTTTTCTAAGGCGGTTATGAAATACGCCAGATATTGTGGCCATTTCGTTGATGGTTCCAGCTTCTTTTTCAATAATTGATGCAAGGATGAGGGTATCATAAAACGAGAGTTTAGGGTTTTTTTTGGCGTTGTACTCGTTAACGAAAACTTGGTTAAATCGCTTAATGAATGCTTTGTAGACCATGCTATTCGATGAGTATTTTGTGAAATAATAGGTGTCTGGAAACAAGATGCCCTCAAATGATGATAGGGTTTTGTTTGAAAGCAAAGCATTAATTTTGGAGGGCGGTTGTTTTGACACATAACGTAAAAACGTTGTTGCATCCTTAATTATTTTTTTATCGACAAGTTTATTTGCAATTTCTTGAATGGTGTAGCCTTCGGGAATAGTAACGGAAACATAGAGTTGCTTTTTACCAATTAAAATATCTGAAATTTCCTTATACGGGGCATCTTGAGGAATGTCAAATTCACCAGAGTGAAGCTGAGTGCTTAAATTATTGGTTCTTAAATACAAATAGAAAAGACGAGAACTTTTGATGATTTCTTTTTGCTTTAAGTGTTCAGCGACCCACTTTGCATTTGAACCAACGGGAATGGTTATGGGTATTGAGTAAATCGGAACAATGAAAAAGATAAAAATAAATAGTAGCTTCATAATAAGTTTGGTGGGCGATACTGGAATCGAACCAGTGACCTCTAGCATGTCAAGCTAACGCTCTAACCAACTGAGCTAACCGCCCGTCTTTGTATTATATTTTGTTTGTGAGATGGTGACAAATAAATAGAAGAAAATACACGCAGATTGAAAAAGAATGGCCAATATTTTATACTTAATGCCACGAAAGACAATATAGAGAGCATAAATTATGAGATCCATCATATTATGTGGTTTAATCTTAATTTCAACAACATTAAATTATGCCCAAACCACAACGACAACCACAACAACGGATGGCAGTACAGAAACATCAAACTCGCCAATCGTTACAGAAAAGGAAGCCGCCCCACAACAGGCATCCAAAAAAAGCGCATCAAAATTTCGTTTGAGTATGCTTGGAGGGCCTGCATTTCCTAATAATTTTGAAACATCCTATGAAATGAAATTTCAAGGGAATTACAATCAACAAAACAATTGGGTGATGGATTTGACAAGCATTCCTGATAAAGACAATATGTCATTTGGGTATGGCCTTGAACTGTATATCCCTGCCAACGAACGGTTTGGTTTTTCTATCGGGTACAAAGCATTAAGTGAAATCAAAGGGTATGATATTGAGGTTTCTTCAATGGGGCAATCAAACCATGGTCCCATAGCAAATGGGACGTACATAGCGAGTCAGCTGTCGTTGCTTTATGCCAATTTGCAGTTAAATCTATCTGAGGCATTCCATGTTTATGGTGGGGTGAACATGTCATCTGGTACACTAGAATTGGCAAGTGATCAATTCAACCAAAGTGTTTCCATGGACTTGGAAGGGGCAATGGGATTTCAGATTGGGGCGGGGTTTAACCTGACCAATAATTTGGCCTTATATGTTCAGTATGATCAATTGCAATTTTCACCAGATGAAAACAATGATTTCGTTAAGACCTTATTGGAAGCCTCTTTTTCACAAGTCGGTTTATCCCCTACGTTTGAGCTTGCGGAAAATTATTCAACGTCTGTTGTTCAAGCAGGGATTCGTCTTGATCTTGTTTTCTAGCACCCGATTCAAGAGGAAGGCAATATTGAAGAAAATTGGCCAGAAAGATTAATGAGGCTATTATGAGGATTGCCCCCCTCAGTATGAATCATTTATATATACCCCATATCGGGAAGCGTTAAACATTTAATTTTCTTTAGGCACAAAAAGACGAATAAAGGCTAGTTCTTCATAATTTTGAGTACTATAATAAATACATGAGTTCAATTCCAAATGGGCCAGGAGATTTTGGCGATATTTTAAATAATAAAATCAATGAATTGAAGCCAATAAATGGTGTCAATACTCAAGACACCAATCAAATAAAAAAGTTGGATGCTTTAAAACAATTTCAAAATATTCAAACCAAACTTGTGCAGCAGGGGGAATTATCGGTGCCCGATGCCCGGCAATTAACGCAACTCATTGGTTCAAATAAATTGCCAGATTTTAATTCAACCATGGTGAGTATGATCTTGAATTTGAAAAACTCGGTTCTCGATGCAGTCATGATGGATTTATTGTCCATATTAAGCACTGAATTGGGTGGGGATGTTGGCATTGATATTTCTTTTTTAAATCAATTAATAACAAAAATGGAAGTGGTCGCTAGAGAAAGTTTAAATCCAGAGTATTCAAAAGCGCTTCAAACCATCTTATCAAATAATATTGGTCAGATAAAAAATGAGTCTTTAAAATCAACCATTCAGCAGGTTCTTCAAGGGATTAATCAGTTGGATGTTTCTCAAAACTTAGATATTGGCGTCTCTCCAAAACAAGTATCCGATCTTTCATCGGTTCCAAAATCATCAAATTTGGATGTCCTAGGCGCATCGAATGCCGTTAATCTTTCAGGATTGGATGGTGTTGATGAAATGGTATTTGATAAAAATACGGTTAGGAATAAATCAAACTCAATTAAAATTGAGCTGGGTCCTCAGGGTGGCGTCACGGCAGATATCGCCCTTCAGAGCGATGAAAAAACGGTTGGTCATGCCAAAGCCTTTGGCACCTTGAATAACATGGACTTGGTGAAGCAATTGAATCCGTTTATTTCAGCCATTATTCAAATTGCAAATATTCAGCCGCTATTTGTAATTTCATCGGTAGTGTCTCAGATGTTGGTTCAAATGGGTCGGTTATCTGAGGATGCTAATCTATTTAAAGTAGCTATCGTGACCGATAATGTGGCCGCATTAATGGAAATTGATCCTCAGGATTACATTCGAAAAGTCCAGGTCGCTGAAGACTCTCATTATGCCATTTACGAGGAATACAAGCGGTTGTATGAAGAGGGGTATCATTTTATTATTTCACTCCATTTGAATCGGAATTTGAAAAAAACATACAAGGCCGCTTTGGCAGCCAAAGCACACATTGATGAGCAAAATATCCCTGATTTAGACATTCATGTGTATAATACCAATGCCAATGGGGTTGGTTTAGGCCTAATGATTTATGAATTGGTCGATGCCATAAAAAACAATTATTCACCCGTTGAAGTCAATAAATTAGCCCAACAATTGGTCCGTTCTTATCGCCATTGGGTGTGCCCATTGGAATTTGATTTTGTGAAAAATCATCAATGGGTGATGGACTTGGCGGATACACAAAAGAAAGTCCAAATGCGGTTGTTTCACTTTATTCCAGTGATTGAACTGGATAAAAAATTAACCATCCAATCAGTATCATACACGAAGGAATCGGCGTTTGCATCGTTAATCTCAGCCGTTGACGAGGCCATTGCCACAGAAAAACGAAAAGTAACACGAATTTGTGTTGAGTATCGTGGTGTGTATCGTGAGGCTATCAAAATGAGGAATCAAATGAAAGTTAAATACCCATCAGTAAAAGTGTCATTGCAATCGGTAGGAAGTTTAACCACACAATTTTTTGGTCCTGAATTGGTGGGAATATGCATTATTTAAATGGTTGAATCCAATCTGGGTTGAGAGTCTTGAGTGTAATGGCTCGTTTTGATTCATCAATCGTTGTCATATGAATGGTGACATCAGGTTCAAACTGATGGGTTTTATCAATCCATTCAATAAATACAATGGTATTGTGGGCGATAAGGGAGGGAATATCCAATAAATCAATGTCCATCTCACCATTGAGGCGGTATAAATCAATGTGGCAAATATCGAATATTGGAGAGGAGTAACGTTGAATAATTGAGTATGTTGGTGAGTTGACCCAATCCGTTGAGTTTAGTTCTTGGCAAATGGAACGAACAAAGGTGGTTTTTCCACTTCCCATGGTCCCAGTAAGGCCAACAACCAAGGGGGCTGTAATCAATGGGGCTAATTTTTTACAGAATATCTGTAAATCGTGCTCATCATTAATCGTTATTGATACATGATCCATATCAATACCCATCGAGATCGGTTTTTAGTTCAGCAATTGAGCGATTTAAAATAGGGTGAATGAAATCCGGGGCAATATCACTCAAAGGGTTGAGGACAAAAAGACGTTCATGAGCAAAGGAATGTGGGATGGTGAGTCGGTCGGTTGATATGATATCCTGATTGTAAAATAAGATGTCGATATCAATCGATCGAGGATCGCCCAATCCTTTGGATGCTCGTCCCATGGAGGTTTCGATGGCTTCAGTGACATCCAATAATTCCAATGGTGTTAACAATGTTGATATCCTGGCCGCAGAGTTAATGAAGTTGGGTTGTTTGTATTGAGACACGGCCATGGTTTCATAATGTTTTGAAATCTGAACCAGTGCAATATCATCATGTGCTTGCAAGTGATCAAGTGCCGTTTCAATGTTTTTTTCTCGTTTGCCGATGTTTGAGCCCAGGCCCAAGTAAACATCATTCATGGATGGCCCTAAAAACATCAAAGGCTTGTTGTGTTTCTTTGACATTGTGAACACGAAAAATTTGTGCCCCTTTTTCATAACAGGCGATGGCCGATGCAATTGAGCCAGGGACTCGCTCATCCACAGTTGCGTGGGTTAGCTGACCAATGAATGACTTATTGGAAGTGCCAATCAATAGTGGGCATTTCAATGAACGAAATCGGTCAAGGTGCTTTAAAATCAAAAGATTATGATCAAGTGTTTTCCCAAATCCAATCCCTGGATCAATCATAATGGTGGTAATCCCAAATGATTGAACCTTTTGAATTTGTTGCGCCAAATAATGATAGATGTCATCGATGACGTTTTCATAGGATGGTTTTTTTTGCATTTGTGAGGGTGCCCCCTGTTTATGCATAAGAACAATAGCGCCGTTATGCTTTGCAATGACATGCAATAAGTCATCTGATTCTCCGCCAGTAATATCATTAATGATGGATGCCCCATTGGTTAAGGCAAATTCAGCCGTTTCTGGTTTATAGGTATCCACCGATAACACCGCTGTTGTATGGGTGGATGCATGCAATAATGGGTCTCGCAATCGATCAATTTCTTCTGTGCTTGAGATGGGTTGAGCTCCTGGACGAGATGATTCAGCACCTAAATCAATAATATCAACGTTTAACGATTGCATATCATCAATGCAGTGTTTGATTGCATCTAAAGGTTGTCCACCATCATAGAAAGAGTCCGGAGTAGCATTAACAATCCCCATAATAATGGGGGCATGTGTTTCTAACAATGTGATTAATTGATGATTGGACGACACTCTCCAAATTATAGCACTCTAAAATCCTGAAAAGGAAAAATTATTTACTATCTGTGCAATAAAAGCCGGAGCCTTTAAATTGAATGCTAAAATCTGACGTGATAATTCGGTTGGTTTCACCATTGCATTTTAAGCAGTGGCTTAACGGAATATCATGAATGGATTGATTGACTTCAGTTAGTTCTTTGCATGTATTGCAACGATACGTATATGTTGGCATTGACGTCCCCCTTTATTTAACCAAATAAATTGTATTTAAATTGTTTTTCAACATCAATCAATGTTTTAAAGAATACATTGGCGTTGCATGTTAATATGGCACCCGTTTTTCCGGCAATTTGGTATTGGCCATTATTACATCGATAAACTTCACCATGTGAAAAATCGGATTCATGCGATCCACCAATATTGTGGACATCAAATCCATTTTCTTCCAGTTCGGAAATAAATCGAATATCATTAAAATTGGTTTTATCGAATACTTTAAACATTTCGCACCTCCGTTTTTCTTTAATTAATATCGAATCAAAAAAGGCATATATTTCATGTTAATTTATGGATAAATTTTGATCTGTGGTGGCACCTTCAGAGGCGGTGCTAACCAGCGCCGCATACTTGGCCAATACGCCATTGGTGTATCTAGGCGCGGGCTTTTTCCAGCGTGATAAACGATCAGAAATGATCGAGGGATCGATATTTAAATTCACCTCTTGAGTGTCTGCATTGATGGTAACTTCATCCCCATCTTCAATAATGGCAATCACCCCACCATCATAGGCTTCAGGGGTAATATGTCCGACCACGAAACCATGGGTTCCACCAGAAAATCGGCCATCTGTAATAAGGGAAACATCTTTGCCCAACCCTTTACCCATAACGGCAGAAGTCGGAGATAACATTTCACGCATTCCAGGCCCCCCTTTGGGCCCTTCATAACGAATAACAATCACATCTCCAGATACAATTGTTCCATCTAAAATTGCATTTAATGCCATCTCTTCAGAATTGTATACCCGTGCCGTTCCAGTAAACGATAGGCCTTCTTTGCCGCTGATTTTGGCCACAGCACCCTTTGGTGCAATATTACCATAACATACCACCAAATGACCGGTGGACTTGATGGGTTGATCAAACGGTAAAATAACATCTTGATCTGCCGGATAATCAGTGACAGCAGCTAAATTTTGGGCCATTGTTTTGCCCGTTACAGTTAATGCATCCCCATGCAACAACCCAGCATCCAACAGGCGTTTTAACAATGGTGTAATGCCACCAATCTCAACCAGTTTTGACATGGTGTATTTCCCACTGGGTTTTAAATCGGCAATCACCGGTGTTTTTTGAGCAATCCGAGTAAAATCATCCATGGAAATATCAATGCCAGCTGTTTTTGACATGGCAATCAGGTGAAGGACGGCATTGGTTGACCCCCCCAGTGTTGTAATGACCGTAATTGCATTTTCAAATGACGCCTTGGTTAAAATATCTTTTGGCCGAATATCTTCATCAATAAGATGAAGCACCGCTTCACCAGCCTGTTCACAATCTTTTTGCTTATCTTCAGATGTGGCCGCTTGAGCAGAGCTATTGGGCAAACTAAGCCCCAATGCTTCAATGGCACAGGCCATGGTATTGGCAGTATACATGCCACCGCAAGACCCAGGCCCAGGAATGGATGCGCATTCAATATCAGTGAGTTCATCATCGTCAATGGCTTGATTGGCATGAGCTCCAACGGCTTCAAACACAGACACAATATCAACATCTTTATTTTTGTGGCAACCAGGTAAAATCGTTCCGCCGTACACAAAAATACTTGGGCGATTTAAACGAATCATTCCCATGACACAGGCCGGCATGTTCTTATCACATCCACCAATGGCCACTAGACCATCAAAACCTTGGCATCCGACAACGGTTTCAATGGAATCTGCAATGACTTCTCTGGAAACTAAGGAATATTTCATGCCTTCTGTTCCCATGGAGATGCCATCGGATATCGTAATGGTATTAAATATCACCGCTTTTCCACCAGAACTATTAATCCCGTGTTCACTATGTTTGGCCAAATCATTGATATGCATGTTGCATGGGGTGACCATGCTCCAAGTGGAAGCCACGCCAATTTGGGGTTTATCAAAATCCGCTGTTTCAAATCCAACGGCACGTAACATGGCTCTGGATGGGGCTCGATCAGCACCATCAACAACTTGTTGTGAAAATTTTCTTTTTGACATAAAGGTTTCTCCATTTAGATACAAATATTTAAGCTTAAATATATCACTTTTATACGTATTTGTGAAAAAAGTAACGAACTAAATTGTTTGATAATTTTTAAACGATATTTTTGAATTAATTTATTGATTTATAATCTATTTTATTGCCTATTTATTGATTTATAATTTTTTTTTTTGTTAGCTTTAGCGATATGTTTTTTAAAATTATAACCTTAATTATATTTTCATCATTAATATTGTATCCGAATGATGATTGGATGTCAGATGACGACATTTCCTTGGATATTGTCTCGCCTATTAAAAAAACAGGTTCAATAAGTTACATCGAGGAACACATATCTGGCTACACATTTTCTACTTATGCTCAAGGTGAAAAGGTGAAAAAACTAATATTAGAAACCAGACTACGATTTCAGGAATCCTGGGAATCATTTGGTTTTCAAGCCGAATATCGATATCAACATAGTTATACGAATACCCCAGTAATAAATAATCTTAATGAGGAATACAACAAGACCATAACATATGACTTAAGTGAGTTTCGGGAATTATTTTTTGATTATCGATTAAATTCTCAAATTTCTTTTAGAGGGGGAAAACAAACCATTATTTGGGGACAATTTTCTGGTTTTTCGCCAGTGGATTTGCTATTGCCATTTGATTTTTCCGTGATCGGACCATCCACAAATAAAGAAAACCTCAAGCAGCCCATTGAATCATATAACTTAAATGTTACACCTTCAAACGAGTGGTCTCATACATTATATTACATGCCGAAATTTACCGTTGATTTTTCCACGAACGAACGCTTAAATTATGCACAAAGTGAAAGCAACGCATTGGTTCAATACCCAACAGGCTCTGATGCTTACCAATTAGCGTTTCGATCCGTATATAACGGGAATGATTTAAGTTACGGGGTGACTGTATTTAAAGGGTTTGATACTATTTCCATGCCATATTCTAGTATTTTATCGGTTGATGAAGATAACTTTTCGATGGAAACCCAGTCCGTTTATATGTTTCCAAAACGATATGCTGTAGCATTTGAAATCTCTAAACCTATAAATGAAACCGATACAATTGTTTTTGAATCTGTTTTTCAAAACAGAAAAAAACGATTTGATAATTTAGAATCTGTGGGCATGCAATCTTTGGAAACGGAGCAAGGTTTAGCCATTAAAGATTATGTTGAATGGGTTTATTTAGAAAATAGTAAGCAATTTTATGCTGATCAATACATGTTAATATCAGCAATAGGATTTGAGCGAAGCTTGTCGCGCCATTATTTCCAACTTATTGCAGGTTATATTCACTTAATAAATCCAGATAAAACTCAAAAAGGTGTCGATCTATATAGTAAAACAGGCTTAACTGAAGAATCTGATTGGACAGAAGATTATCGGATTGTTGGGGCATTAACATATTTGTATTTTTTAAATGATGAAAAGACACATTCGATGGGAACCATGTTAGGGTTTCTAGGTTCAGGAGTAGGTGCATCTACTTTTTATGGGCTGACCTTATTCGAATCATTGACGATTGGTTGTGGGGTTGAATATATTCAATACTTATCTGATTTATCTTTTGGATCCAGTTCCAGTGGTGAACAATTATTAAATATTAGTGAATTAACATTACGTACTGCATTACAGTGGCAATTTTAAAAATTAATAGGGACGTCGTTTAAGCGTCCTCAATATGGCATTCTTCTAAAATGGATCAGTAAATATACGTTATTGAACAAACGAATTATTAAATATAAATTAAAATTCATCGATAAAAAAATTAGAAAATAGAAGGACGAATACGTAATGAATGAAAAAGAATATGGGGCGCTTAAATTCGGGAAATGGATATGCTTACTAATTGGGCTATTTGGGTTTATTGCGTTTTTTTTAACAATTTTTTTGCCCGATAGTTTGCGTCACGTCATGCTTACCCCAACCTATTTTACAGATTATGAACAGTATAAATGGTTATTTCAACTAACCAATATTTCATTTATTATATTTGAAATTTTTTCAGTCGGGCTTATTGCGTTCTTTTACATGTTGGTGCGTCCTAAAAACTTTGCCATTGTATTTTTCACATCACTACTTGGGGCATATGGTAGTTTTTTAGGGGCAATTTACTATTTAAAACTAACGATTTATGTTGATCGTTTGTATGTAGCAACCCTTAATGCCAATGAAGAGGTAATTCATTTCTTAATGATGATGGGATTACCCAATTATGATCAGCGTTTATTTATTATCGGTTTGCCAGCCATATGGTGGCTGGTATTGTCGACATTATCCCTTGATAATAAATTTATTCCAAGGGTGTTGGTTGTTCTAGGGTTTTTAATTGGGTTTACACTTGTGGCGTATTTAGTTGTGTTTTATCAACATAATCTTGAACTACTGAAATGGATATTTATTTTTAAAGCATTTTTAATTACGATCTGGTCAGGATTAGAGTACCGATTCATTTCACAAGTAATTAAAGACAACAATGGAGGGGTTATTCATCACTAGGCTATTGCCTCAATGAATAAGGTTCGTTAGGCTATAAGTATGTCTGGACAATACTTATCTGCAATAACTTCTGAAAATAATCAAATTCCAGTTTGGATGATGCGTCAAGCCGGTCGGTATTTACCAGAATATCGAGAAATTAGGCAGCAACATTCTTTTTTGGAAATGGTGTATACCCCAAGCGTTGCCGCTGAAATTACGTGTCAGCCCATTCGACGGTTTGGCTTTGATGCCGCCATCTTATTTTCAGACATTTTGGTGACGCCCCAAGCGCTCGGCATGGCGCTGAGGTTTACTGAAGGCATTGGGCCGGAATTTCCTCATCCCATTCGTATTAAAAATGATGTTCAATCATTAAAAAGAGATATCCGTGTATTGGACCCCATTTATGAAACTGTTCAATTGGTTAGGTCCCAATTACCGTCTGAAACCGCACTGATCGGCTTTGCAGGGGCACCCTTTACCGTGGCCTCATATATGATTGAGGGTGGTTCTTCAAAAGATTTAAAACATACCAAAAAAATGATGGTTTCAGAGACAAGACTATTTCAAGAAGTATTGGAAAATGTATTGGATGTAACCATTGACTATTTGGATCGACAAGTCCGCGCAGGTGCTGAGGCACTGCAAATTTTTGATACTTGGATCAGTCATTTGGATTGGGACTCTTGTGAAAAATACAGCGCTCAGTATGTCAAAAAAATAGTGACAGAATTGCGACAGCGTGGAATTTCAGTACCCATCACATTTTTTGGAAAGCAAACCAGTGTGTTTTACCCATTATATGCCAGTACAGGGGTCAATGTTATCAGCATCGACTGGAATGGGGATATGCGGCAAATTGATGCTGATTTGGACCCATCCATTGGCCTGCAAGGGAACTTGGATCCATTTATGTTATATGGCCCAAAAGATATCATCCAACAAAAGGTTCATCGTATTTGCAATGCCATTCAATCCAATCGCCCATTTATTTTCAATTTAGGCCATGGGCTCATGCCAGATATTCCAATCGAAGCCGTTCAGTGGGCCATTGATGCGGTTCGGTCCTACAGTCAAACAACCACGTTAAGTTAAGTCGGCCTTTTTTTTGTTTTTAATGCCTGAAAAGCACAAGTCAAAGAGCCAGCATGGCCAGAAATACAGGCTTCGCACAATGATTGCAAGTGGCCATGGAAATGCAAAGATTTTTTGTTTTCTTTGAATGGCATTAAATATTTTTTTGCACCCCGCATCAGTGTCTTGCAAAAACGGCATGTAAAATTCATTGCGATCGGTGATGGGGGATTTGATATACCCGGGGCGAATAATGCTAACCCCAATACGAAATTTTTTTAGATCCAACCGCATGGATTCAAATAAGATATTCACCGCTGATTTGCTGGCACAATAAACTCCAGCCTCCGGCAAGCCTCGATATCCAGCCAAACTACTAATGACCGCAATATGGCCAGATTGCTGTTGGATCATGGTGGGAATAACGGCATAGGCACAGTAACCGGCCCCCAAAACATTGGTTTGAATGGTATCCGTTAATGCTTGTGCATTCGCCTCATATGCCGGGGATGCTAAAGAGATGCCCGCATTGGCAATGAGTAGATCAATTCGGCCAAAATATGAAATCATGCCATCAATGCAATTAAAAACAGCATCTTGATTGGATACATCACATCGACCAATCATAATGGTGGTTCCAAATGCCGTTTCGAGGTCTTTTTTAAGTTCAATTAACCGTGATTCACGACGGGCAATTAATCCCAACGAGTAGCCTGATTTTGCATATAGTTTGGCCAATTCAGCACCAAGCCCAGATGATGCACCGGTAATAATAACAACATGATCTTTCATGTTAATGGATCCACTCTTTTGGGTTCTTTAGTAATTGTTGCATTGCATCTTCGGGGGAACCTTTTGTTGGAACGACATTGTATTGCCACTCAGCTTTGGGGGGCATAGACATTAAAATACTTTCAATGCGACCATTTGTTTTAAGCCCAAACAAAGTGCCTCGGTCATACAATAAATTGAATTCAGCGTAGCGCCCACGACGAATTGATTGCCATTCGCGATGTTCTTTGGTGTATGTTCGATCGTTTTGTTTTTCAACAATGGGCATATAGGCATCAATAAAAGCTTTGGAAATGTTGGAAATAAAATTAAATTGGACCGTATAATCATTGCATAAGTAATCAAAAAATATCCCGCCGACGCCTCGGGTTTCCTCCCGGTGCGGAAGGAAAAAATACCGATCACAGGCCTGCTTAAAATTAGCGTAGGATCCCGGTTGAAAATTTTCACAAACGTCATGATGCACTCTATGGAAATGAGTAATATCGTCTTCATTAATGTAATAGGGCGTTAAATCCGCACCCCCGCCCATCCACCAGATGGTGCTTAATCCGTTGTTGCATTCAAAGTATCGGTAATTGGCGTGCACTGTCGGAACGTAGGGGTTTTTTGGGTGAATCACCAAACTTAAGCCGGTGGCATAAAAGTGACTCTTTTTGGTTAATTGAAATGTGTCATCGACTTTATTAATCAATGTCGAAAACATGGGGGTCTCTTTCTCAGAGATGGGCCCAAATACTTCGGATGTATTGACCCCAGCTTTTTCAAATGATGAACTTTGTAAGATACGAGTATGCCCGCCACCACCTCCGGGTCGCTCCCAATCATCCAATTGAAATTGGGTCCCATCAATGGATGATAGGGCCTCACAAATATCATCTTGGCGAGTTCTTACAAGCGTGGCAAATGATATGGCTTGATCAGAGGGCATGAAAGTTATTATGACCGATTCAATAAATTTTGTCATGACAAGAACGTTCAAAATAGATTCAACGTGCCTAAAAATATAAAAAATTGATATAATGACAATGTGAAAAATAGTCTTAAGTTTTTTTTACTCATTTGTTTTTTTGGGTTGATTTTAATTCATCCGATGGGGCTTAATAAAGTTATGTCAGAAAATAAATATGCCCATATGGCCACTGAGACTGCTTATTTCGCAGGGGGGTGCTTTTGGTGCATGGAGCCAGTATTCGATGCCATTAAAGGCGTCGTTGATACAACGGTTGGATATATCGGTGGAAGTGAAGAAACCGCAAATTATAAAGATGTGAGTTCTGGGCGGACCAATCATTTTGAAGCTGTCCAAGTAACGTATGTTCCTGATATTGTCAGTTACAAAACATTATTGGGTGCGTTTTGGCAAAGCATTGATCCCACTGACGCGGAAGGGCAATTTGCAGATAAGGGACGCCATTACCAAACGGCCATATTCTTAAAGAAAGACTCCGATCGCGCCATTGTCGAAGCATCGATCAAGGAGCTGTTGTCAAAAAAATCGTACGAAAAACCAATCGCTACAAAATTGTTGCCAGAATCATCATTTTACAAGGCTGAGGAGGCCCATCAAAATTATTATCAAAAGAATTCGGTCCATTACAATGCTTATAAAATAGGATCCGGCAGAGCCGGCTATTTGAATAAAACGTGGGGAAAAGACGAAAAGTAATGTCCGTCGAAGCCCCCAATAATATCAAGTTTCAATCGCTCCAATCAATCAATGTGCCTCCAAAAAAAACAACAGATCCCCATGGATTTAGGCAACTATTCGAAACCCAATCTTCCAAATATGAGCAGCGACCAGATCATTCCCCAAAATCACCCAAAAACGGCACGTTTTGGATGGAATATCCCAGTGCCGATCAAAAAAATATTGAAGATGCCCTGAGTAAAATAACGTCTTTGAAACAGGATGGATTATTAAAGTTTACCAATATCAAACCCAATCAATTGACATTTAGTGAAGTACTAAAGGGCGTGGAAGACAATTCTCGAGTGAAGCATTTGATCATTCGGCAGTCTTCATTATCAGATCACCATATTCAGACCATTAGCAAGGTGTTGCAGCTCAATGATGGCATTGCTTGGTTGGTGTTGGATCACAACAAAATTGATGATCGGGGGGTTCGTTACTTAGCGCATGGACTAGCCAATAATTTAGAAATTAAACATGTGGTGTTAGCTGACAATGACATTGGAGATGATGGGGCCGTTGCCTTATCCCAGTCCCTTAAGCATCACCCAAATGTGGAATCTTTATGGCTTCAAGGAAACGACATTGGTGATGTTGGCGCAGAATCAATCATCAATATGATTGAAGATCACCCAACATTGAGAACAATAGATATTAGAGATAATCAGATGAGTGAATCAAAAAAAAATTTGTTAATAAAAGTGTGTGAGAAGAGTAATGCCCGTTGCTACGCTTAGTATTCCATGACAACTTTTCCGCCTGTGACTTCACACATGCAGCCCAAGCGCTTATTGCCTTCCATTCCCATATCTTCTTCTTCTTCGGTCATGCTATTTAAGTTTTCCATGCCTTCAATAACTTCAACTTCACAGGTTCCACAAACACCATTGCTGCAACCTATAGGAACGCCGGCTTCTTCAATTGAATCAACAATTCGAACATTTTCTTCAACTTCAATTTCTTGATCATTTAAAACTAATTTTGCCATTAAAAACTCCTCGTTAGTGTAACGTCAATATACCTCATTTAAATCCATAACTCAACAGATTGGAGTGCTAAAAAATTAACTGATTTTTACCTTTTTTAATGATTGATGTATCTTAAAGTAATGGTCAATGGGATTAGCCGTTCGCAATCTATGAATGATTTAAGGTGTCTTCAAAGACCCAAAAAAGTTCGATTACTTCCAGATGAGATTATGTGTTTAGATATCACCGGAATGGTATTAACGTATGGTGATCATCAACGAATAGGTATCAGTATATCTGGACGACAGTACGAAATTGGATTGGGTGTTGATGGCATTGAAATTCGATGCCTGAATGGAAAAAGACGCCCGGAGCCAGGAAATATCTCGGTTACGTGGGGCGTTTCCTAAAGACTTAATAGCAGCCAGTCAGGAAAGTAGACAAAGATTAAATCGCATACTGGGTGAGATTATTACTGATAAATGCTGTGTGCGTGTGGTTCACAAAAGCAGTGGACGCTATGAAAAAAAGGAGATGGGTGTTATTGAGCCCCGGTATGATTTTGGGATAACGGATTGTCATGGATTCCTTATTCAAATTTTAAATATGGCAGGGATTGAAATAAGCCATTTGGATTTAATTGGATCGTTTGCACTATTATATAAGGCGAATGGCAAGGCCTACGGTATTGGTGTTAAGTAGAGAGTTGCTCACTTAATGAAGCAATAAAGTTTTCTGGGGCATAATGAATGCCGAGTGAGTTTAATAACTCCGATGTTGTCATTTTTGAGCCATGGACGTGAATGTGTTGGTTGAGCCATTCTTTAATGGGAACAAACGTTTTCGTACGGATCATGTCATTCAAGGCGGGAAAATGGGCATGTAATTTTTGATGCAATTGATTGGCAATGAGTGTGCCTAACGTATAGGATGGGAAATAGCCAAATAACCCCGCCGACCAATGCACATCTTGCAGGCAACCTTGAGTATCATTGGTAATATCGAGGCCCAAATACTCATTCATTTTTTGATTCCAAAACTCTGGTAAATCGTTGACATTAAGGGACTTAGAAAATAAGGCTTTTTCACATTCATAGCGAATTACAATATGTAGATTATAAGTGACAATGTCTGATTCCACTCGACACCAATGCGGTTTGATATGGTGGCATGCCTTGTAAAAATCAGCCGCGGTTGTTGATTGGGCGCTTGGAAATAAATCATGAATCCGAGGCAATTGCCCTTCCCAGAATGCCAAGGATTGCCCGATAAAAATTTCCCATAATCGGGATTGGGATTCATGAACTCCCATGGAGCGAGATGCCCCATAAGGTGTTCCAGCCCATTGGGGGTCTAATCCTTGTTCATACAACCCATGCCCAACTTCGTGAATGGTGGATGAAATCGATTCAAATAAATAATCCGGGTTTGCACGCGTGGTGATTCGAACATCTGTGGGATGAATATCAATGGTAAAGGGGTGGGTGGATACATCCAATCGCCCACGGTTTCGATCGTAGCCCAGTTGTTCCATCAGTTCTTTGGAATAGAGTATTTGTTCATTGATACCGAATGGACCAGGGATTGAATTTGGCGGAAGGGTTTTGTGATGGTTTAAAAAATCGACAGTTTTTTCTGTTAAAGGGGAAAAAATAGCGTCAATTTTTTTAACCGTCATTCCGGGTTCAAACTCATCGATGAGGGTGTCGTAGGGGTGGTCTGTCATGCCCAGTTGATTTATTTTTTCTAGGGTTAAGTCAATCAGTGTTTGAAGATGGGGAGAAAATTCGTTGAAGGCATTATTTTTTCTGGCATCTTGCCAAACATGTTGGGCCCTTGATGTGGCCTTTGAGAGTTCTTGCACCAAAGATTTTGATAATTGAGTGTTTCGTTTCCATTGCGGGTATACTTCACGAACAAATGCTTTTTCATCGGTATCCAAATCATCTTTCGGCGCTCCGGTATACAGGTCGATGCAATTGGCCATTGCCTGAGTTAAGTCATCGGATTGCCACGCGTCATGAATGAGGCCCGCCAATGTTTCAAGTTGGTTTGAGCGTGCGTCAATGCCATTGGGTGGCATCATGGTTTCTTGGTCCCAACTCAAAACCGATGAGATTTGTCGAAGCGTATCAATTTTTTTTAGTTCAGTTGCAATGGGCTTAATGCGATTCATAGTGATCATAGGAATGTTTCGCATATTTTCGTGCATCTTTTAACTTTCGAAGTATAGGAATGGCATCAAATTTTAGGTCATGGTATTCCTTTAACCGGGATCGCGGGTTTAATGTGTAATCTTCAATTTCATAAATGATGCTATCCAGTTGGTCCACCACTTGTGATAATAAAACCCGGTACTCATCAATTTCTGAAGAAATGCTCATAGTCAAAGTGTATGCAATAACAGATAAATATTCAATCTTGCCGATATCTTGGGAACCTTTTATAGTGATTAAATGAGAATTCCAATTGCCCCTGAGGGCTTACCAATCATTAAATGGGTTTGGTTTGCATGGTTATTATCGTTGTTAACCGTTCATACCTACATTATTGCAACATTCACTGTGTTAATTATTTTCGTCATGTCTTTTTTTAGAGATCCATTACGAAAGATTGAGCGTGATCCAAATACCGTATATTCAGCCGCCGATGGCGTCATTACACAAATCAATGATGTTGATATCGATGGAAAGCCCTATAGTCAAGTGGTGACGTTTTTGTCGGTGTTTAACTGTCATGTGAACCGCATTCCATTGGCCGGTAAAATCATTCAATCCGTTCACATTCCGGGAAAGTTCTTGGCCGCAATGCGAGGGGACATCGATAAAAAAAATGAGCGTCAAGAAACCGATATCGAAACAGCTATTGGCTTAATCCGTGTGGTGCAAATCACGGGTGCCATTGCACGTCGCATTTGTTGTGAGCTAACTCCCAATCAAGACACCACCACCGGTGAACGGTTTGGGTTAATTCGGTTTGGATCTCGAACGGATGTGTATTTACCCGTCGATAAAGTCGATTTATTGATCAAAAAAGGCGATAAAATTAAGGGTGGCTTAACGAAGATCGCAACCATCAAATCCTAGCACTTCGTTCATGGTATCAATCATGGGGTGCGTCGGGACTGTTGCAAAATACCTATTTCTTTGTTTAGTCTCCCCAACACTATCCTCACTTACGCTCAGTAAGCTCCGGTAATGTTGGCTCGAATGCCTTGATCTAGGCGTTTTGAAACAGTCCCGCGTCATTGGCGTATGGGATGAAAGGCCGATAGGAAATGCCCCTCGAAGGGCATTGCAGCCAAACATGACGGGAGCCTCTGCAAGTTCATCTCTTTGAATGGGACGATGATCACAGTTACAATCACGCATAATGACCTGTTTAGATACCGATGGCAACTGATGGGGATGCTTAGCAAATGTGATGCGATCATGGTTAATAAACCCAATTGAAAAAATTGAAGCATCAATGACAGTATCATCAGAATCAACATAAATTGGCCAATGGTTGGATGTTCTGAGTGCTTGAATATGATGCATGTAAGAAAGGCTTTTTAACTGAAAATACGCCGATGGCTGAATGGTAAGAAATTCACATGTGTGTGAAAAATCACCGGGTGGCATGGGTGAAAACGAAATGATTTCAGTCGCCATTGGTGAAAGGTTCGGCGTTGGCAACACTGGTCCCCCAGTAACAAAAATATGGCAGGTCTGTGGGGTTGAAATCTGTAAGTGTGTGGCTAAAGAATAAATGCGATCATGAAGACCGGATGATTCATAGTCAATGCCAAGGGTTTGCAAACCATGGGTCAGCCGGTGTGCATGCAAATCAAGGTGACGAATGTTGTTTTTGGAAAAGCGCATGGTTTCAAAACATCCATAGCCATACCGGAAGCCACTGTCTTTGAGCCAATGAAATGCATCAATATTGGAAATGGTGCCATTAATGCTAATCATGCGGGGACGTTCTCGAATTGGGTTAAAAACCGAAATTTATCCAAGCTTTCTTGGTATTCGTTGGTGGGGTTTGAATCAATGGTTATGCCGCAACCCGCATGCGTAATGATGGGTCCTTGATGTTGTTGATAGCAGGTGCGAATGGCCACGTTAAATGAGGCTTCCCCGGAGCTTGAAATAAACCCAATGTGACCGGTGTAGAATTCTCGAGGGGCGGGTTCAATCTGAGAAATAATTTGGCAGGCTGATCGTTTTGGGCACCCGGTAATGGAGCCCCCAGGGGCCAATTGTTTGAGCATATCCAATGGGGATATATCATCAGAAACCCGGGCTTCAACGGTAGATACCAAGTGATACACGTAGGGGAACTCAACCAAGTCGCATAGTTTGGTGGTGGTGACCGATCCTGTCTTGGAAAATTGGCTCAAATCATTGCGCATCAAATCGGTAATCATGACCAGCTCAGCATGATCTTTTTTGGAACTTTTGAGACTATTTCGTGCATGTTGATCTTGAATTGGGTCATGATGTCGACCAATAGTGCCCTTAATCGGACGGGTTCGAATACGACCATTTTTTAGGTAAAACAGCTCTTCCGGGGATGCGGAAGCAATGCCCCATTCTTTGGTCTGAATCAAGGCTCCGTGAAGGGGGGTATTTGCCATGTGCATGTGGTGGTACAGGTCTTGTATGGAATGGGGTGTTTTTACGGTAGCGGGGTAGCTTAAATTGATTTGATAAATGTCCCCCTCTCGAATGGACGTTTGGGCGCTAGAAATGGCATTTGAAAAGTCAGATTCTTGCCAAGATAAATCTAAGTGAATATTATTCAGGACAGGGTGGTCAAGGGGGCTCAAAGAAACATCTGGATGCCCAACTTGGGTGAGCACATCTGTGGCATGATTGAAGATTAAATAATCTTGGTATTCAATAAAAATGGCATTGGTGTGAGGAGTAGTTAAGCCCAACTGATGGCAACCCCACTCATAAGATGTGGCAATCACCCAAATGGTATTGGGTTGATTCAATGATTGTTTGATGATGGTGGTGGGATCATGTTGAGCCAATGTTTGGTGGATGGTTTGTTTGGGAAATTGGGCAATTAATGTATGGGGGTGGTGACGCTCATCAGTATAATGAACCACAGAAGATCCATTTGTTTTAGACACAGCGTTCAAAAGTTGAATAAATTGTGATTTTGAAAATTTCATGTTTTTTTTCGTCATTGGCTTATGTTATTATACAAAAATCATGATGACACAAGAAGTTGCATTTCAATGTTTGGATTCCTGGGGGAAATCGGTGGCTCGAAAAGATAAAGCCGCGGTATTAAATCACTATGTAGATACAGGCACGCTTTGGCCAACATTAAGCAACGAATTGCGGCAAGGGCATGATCGCATTGGTGATTACTTTGATCATTTTTTACCCAAAATTGATGGGGATGTTGAATGGAATCAATGCTTATTTCAATCCATTAGTGACACCCATTGTGTATGGTCCGGCATTTACACATTTAGCTTAACCTCTGGGGTGACTCGAGCCCGGTTCACCTATACGCTGGTAAAGCAAGATGGCGAATGGAAAATTCTGCATCACCACAGCAGTTTGATGCCTGAAGCGTAATTATTAGGTTAGTCATTATTTTAAAAAACATATAACGTTCTTTTAGGAGGAATAAAATGCTTAGTCCGGTTAGAGGGTGTGCTTCTGTTGCATCCAGACGTTTCAGTGCATCGGTTGGTCACAGAGGTCAAATATCAAAGGGGACGAACCACGGTTTTTGAGAACTCCTGTTGTTAATAATCCCCAAATAAAATTATTGAATTCTTTGACGTTATTTAGTGTTGATACAAGTATAAATAATGTAGAGCAGGCATCGTTGGAGTGTTTGAAACAATGGGGAAAATTTGTTGAGAAAAAAAATATGGCGGGTGTATTGGGTCAATACCATTTTGATGGCATATTATGGCCCACATTAAGTCACTCATTGCGGGGTGGGTCGGAAGAAATGAGAAGTTATTTTCATGATTTTTTACCAAAGATCAACGGGCCGGTGAGATGGGATCAGTGCGTCTTCCAATCCATTAGTAACACCCATTGTGTATGGTCCGGCACTTACACATTTAGCTTAACTTCTGGTCAGACACCAGCACGGTTTACATATGTTTTAAACAAGGGGGAGGATGGCGAATGGAGAGTAATGAATCACCATAGCAGCCTGATGCCGGAATCCGGGCAGTGACATATTTAAGGGTGTATTTATAGAAATAATTTCACTGATTTATGAGTATCATTGTAATTTCAAACGAACTATAATTGTTGGAACATAAACGGTGAACACGTTGAATAAATCAATGGGGCAATTTATTCAAATTAAATGATATTTATTGATAATTATTGATTTTATATTTATTTTAAGTCATGATTTTAAAAACCTTCCACGAATTACTCTTTTTTAATAAATAATTTGATCTTTATTAACTAGAAGTTGACGATCTAGTTTTGGATTATTTAACTATATTTGTAATGAAAAGAGGTATATTATGAGAGCAGTATTTAAAACAGGCATTCGTAGAACTGGAACAATATTACAATCTGTAAAAAGGACTGGATTTACAAGGAGCGCATTATTATCACCAGTACCAAAGGCTGGATTTACAAGGGGTGCATTATTCAGTACCAAGGGCAGAAATAGGTGGCTTAGTTGGTGCTCCACTAAGTACTAAATCATTTCGTATTATTAACATAAAAGCTCTTGGAGTTAGAGCATTATCTACATTACCAACATCATTGGATGCTCCAAAGCCTTTAATGTTTCATGAACAGTCAGACTTAACAGGCGTACTTTCTTCTGGGGATATCACTAAATGGCGTAACTTTATAAACTCTGCAACGGTATTTGTTCACCATGAAGGGCACTGTGCAAATACACTAATAACCGAACTGAAAGAAATGGGTGTTAAACATATCGTTTTAGTATCAAAAAAAGCAGAATGTGATGCTGAAGATAGAGTTAGTGGCAAGATTATTATTGATGATTTTAATAATCTAGAATCAAATTATTCAGCCATGGGAAACTATTGCAAAGAACATGAAATTGAACTAGCGAGAGTTCTAGTAGGGTGGGGGTATTCGTCAGAATCTCGAGAAGTTCCTATTCAAACAGCACGTGTAAATGAGGCCTTGCCAGGATGTGATTTTGGGACACCATGCAATTCAGTTGAAACATTACAAAAAATCGCTGATAAGGATGCGTTTGATCAGACAGTAAGTAAGTCAGGGCTAAATGTGATTCCAAATTACTATAAATCTTTTGAAAGAGATTTTGATGACGATCCAAAGAATCTAATAAAATTTGCAAAAAAAATATTAGAAGGTAAATCAAATTTAAATAGTGTTGATATTTACATTAAGCACCCTTCCACGGGTGGTGGCCGAGAGATTGTTCCAATAAACTTTGATCGAAATCAACTGAGCGATCATGCATATATTGCTGAAAAAACACTGGAAATAACAGATGCAATATCACGTTGCCACAACGAAGGTAAAGCATTTTTAGCCCCAGGTGTAAAAAGGCCGTTGGTCTTGCAGATGGGGATTCAAAATGCCCATCATATTGAACTTCAACTCATTGACAAAGTAATTGCTGGAAAACGAGAGTGCAGTGCTCAGGAAAGAGGGCAAAAAAAGGCCGAGGGAACGGTGGAATTGAACACTAAACTAGAGGAAAGAATTGATAGGCAAGCGCAAATATTTGCAAATGAAAGTAATCTGGAGGGCGCAAATACACTTGAATTATTGGTGTCAAATCCATTGGATCCACAAAGTGATTTTTATTTTTTGGAAACCAATGTCCGGTTGCAAGTGGAGCATCCAGTAACAGCATACGAAAAAGGGCTTAGTATCCCAGCTGCTATTTTAGCCAACAGTATTGGGGTAAAGCTCGATGCGGTATACCAAAAGTGAAGACACACAGAATGTCAGGCATATTCGGTTAACAGGTGTGATTGATGGCAGTGCTGAAATTCTTACCAATCAAGAAGATATGCAACAAAAAATGCATTTATTGAAGAGTTAGATTCCGGAAATATGCAGTGTGAATTTCCTGAACCTGTTTTGGATGGCATTCAGCGTTATAATTCGCACTTCCGAAATCCTCAAAAACATATTTTGAAGGCAATCTTAGATATAACTGGCAGAGAAAAGATCACAAAACTACCGTCAGTTGCCGTTGATATATCACAAGTTGAAGTAGACGATTATATGAATCAGCTACATAAGGAATTAGGGTTCCCCCCAACATTAGAAGATGCTTTAACCGCGCTTCGATATGGGACATCATGTGCATCGTTGCAAGCTAAAAAAATGAGAGGTGGAGGCAGCGAATCTATAACTGCGGAAGACTTTTTTACTCAACGTGAAATATCTAATGGGATAACAATTGGTGGTTATACAATTAAAAATATAGATGTACGTGGCTTAACTTATGTTGTTAAATTAAACAAGGGTAGTCAAGAACGCGTGGTAACGGTTCCAAATAATAAAAGACTCCAAAATTGGGTGGATGAACAATTGTCATCCACACCTAAATTTTTAGGGAAAAAGAACACAACCGCATTTGATGAGTTTATTGGTGCTAAAGTAACAGATGGGATTCCTGATGGAACCATGATTAAAAAAGAAGACGATGGGTCAATAACTTACACCGATCCAGAGGGTAATGAATTGGAACCAATTGATCCAGCAAACCCATTGGCTTTTGTTACCGTAGAGCAGATGAAAATGGCCCGTGCAATAAAACTTCCAGCTGATTTACCCGCTCGTGAATATAATTATAGAGCATCGGATTATTTTGAATCATGTCGAAAAAGTCGAGGCTCAATCCATGATGGTACCAAAGGATTTGAGATGATTCGTTTCGAATCACGTGAACCTTTGCTTTAAAATTAAGATAAGTTAATTTGGCATGGGAATAAAAGTAATATCAAAAAAAGTTATTGATTCTACGAATGAACATGGCAAACGGGTATTAAAAAAACACCCAGAGTTGCTTAATGATGGGTTTTTAGTTATTGCTGATCAACAAACCAACGGAAAAGGAACCCATGGCAAATCCTGGTATTCCAAATCATCTGGAGGGCTTTACTATACACTCGGGTTTATTCCAAAGGAATTTCATTTTGATTCAATTGAATCATACCATCACCAAATTTCAACATGCATTCAACATTCGATTCAGAAACTCACAGGTGTAACGGTTGAGATTCGGTATCCCAACGATCTTTACATAAAAAACAAAAAGGTTGGTGGCATTTTGATGGAATCTGAAATGTCATCTGGTCCAATTAGCAAATTGGACTTCTTAATTATTGGGATAGGATTAAGTATTAATCAAAGATCATTTCCAGAATCATTAAAGGATAAGGCTACATCAATTTATCTTGAAACAAACGCAACCTATCAAAAGTTAAAATTGGTTAAGCCAATTACGAAGCAATTATTTCAACTATTTAAGCAACCAATCGTGGAGTCATAAAAACAAATCCGGAACCGTTGGCAAGAGGCGGTTCCGTTTGTATTGCATTAAATTGGTGGCACCAGCATTAATTAAAACATCATCGTCCAAATAGAAATTGCCCGTATGATTCCGGTCATTATGAATTAAAATTTCATAGGCGGCATCGCCCATAATTCGGGCATGGCGGGATGCCATATAAATGGCCTTTGGCAAGGTGTGTTTTATGGCGGCTGTTGCCACCGTGGTTTTTGGCCAAAGAGAGTTGGCCCGTACCCCTTTTCGTCGATAGGTTTGACTCAAGGCCAATGTAACCATACTCATGTTGTATTTTGACATCGTATACGCTGGGCATTTGCCAAACTCTTTTGTTTTCAAATTGAGTGGTGGGGAAATGGTGATCACATCCGATGTGCGGTGGGTGAGTAGATGAGGTAAACATGCTTGGGTAAATAAAAAGGTGGCACGCCCATTGACCCCATGAATTAAGTCATATTTTTTGGTGGGGGTTTCCTGAATGGGGGCCATAAATAACGCCGAGGCATTATTCACCAGTGCATGAATGGCACCAAACCTGTCCATGATTTTCTGAATGGCCGCTTGGTAATAATGATCATCACGTAGGTCAAGTTCAATGGGCAGCGCCTGACCGCCTACATCTTCGACTTCTTTCGCTACAGAAAAGATGGTCCCTTGCAGTGTTGGATGTGGGTTGGAGGTTTTTCCAATAATCACGATATTGGCCCCATCTGAGGCACATTTTAAGGCGATTTCTCGCCCAATGCCACGACTGGAGCCGGTTACAATGATTGTTTTACTGTTAAGGGACATCTAACTATGTTATCGTGCAAATGATGAATACATTTAGATTTTTGTCGTCACTGACCATCGGACCCTTGATTATTTTAAGTGCAAATGCATTTTTTGCGGTGAGTTTTTCCTTAGCAAAGTGGTTAACCGCGGGAACGTCCATTTGGATCATTATGTTTTTTCGGTTTTTAGCAGCCCCTATTTATTTGGGGCCGTATTGTACAATTAAAAAACAACCCGTCACCATTCACGATTGGCCGCTTCTATTGATTCGAGTTGTGTGTGGAATGGGTGCAATGACCCTTCTTTTTTTTGCATATAAATATGGCGGAATTGCGAAAAGTACACTTATTTTTGAATTATCCATTCTATGGACGGTGATCATTGAAGCCATTTATTTAAAAAAGCCGTTGCATCGCTATTCTATAGCATCATTACCATTGGCATTTATTGGTTTAATGATGGTTCTCAATATATCATCATTTAATCCCATTGAATGGGGGGATTTATTTGCATTCATAGGATCATTATTTAACGCTGGGGTTTATTTAAGTTTAAAAAAACTGCGACATACTCATGACACAGTTACACTTGTTTTTTGGACATATTTATTTTCATGCCTATGTATGTTGTTGCCAGCCAGCTCAGGCCTTTTTTCTTTAGACCCACAACTGTTATTACCATTAGTGATATTTTGTACGTTTGGTTTGATAGGCCAATTATTAATGACCTTGGGATTTAAGTTTTCATCGGCCTCCGTATCCTCCATCTTTATGATGAGTATTGTTCTCTTTACATCCATTACAGGGGCTGTTTTTTTCAATGAAGTATTCACTCTTCAGAACACCATGGGGTTTGTCTGCGTGGTGACATCATTAATGATTGTTGCAAAGTACCGTTAGTCCAAGCGAAGGGCGGATAGAAACGCTTCTTTGGGGACTGAAATGGAACCCAGTTGTTTCATTTTCTTTTTACCCGCTTTTTGTTTTTCCAAAAGCTTTCGTTTCCGAGTAATATCGCCACCATAACAGCGTGCCGTTACATTTTTTCGCAGGGCCTTGATGGTTTCTCGGCAAATAATCTTTCCACCAATGGCACCTTGGACAATCACTTCATACAATTGCTGAGGGATGAGTTCCTTTAATTTTTCGGCCATTTTTCCGGCAATATGCCGGGCTTTTGTATTGTGGGCAATAAATGATAAGGCATCCACAGGATCCCCATTGATCATCATATTCACTTTTACCAGCTTGGTTGGCTTATACCCTTCAATCCAGTAATCCATGGATGCGTAGCCTTGAGTACGAGATTTAAGTTTATCAAAAAAATTGGAAATAATTTCATTCATTGGAATTTCATACACAAAGCTTTGTCGTAACGCGTCAATGAGTTCTGTTTTTACATACACGCCTCGGTGTTCTTGGGCCAATTCCATAATTGCCCCGGTATATTGCGTGGGAGCAATTATGGATAGCCCGACGTAAGGTTCCTGAATTTCTTCGATACTCTGAACATCAGGGTAATCACTGGGGTTATCCAAATTAAATTCATTGCCATTGGTTTGTTTAATTTTATAAGTAACACTGGGTGCGGTTAATACAATATCAATATTAAATTCTCGCTCAATGCGTTCTTGAATAATTTCCATGTGGAGTAGCCCCAAAAAGCCACAGCGAAAACCAAACCCCAAGGCTTGAGAGCTTTCTGTATCAAATGTTAGTGAAGAGTCATTCAGTTTTAATTTTTCAAGGGCCACTTTTAAATCTTCATAATCATTGGTATCCACTGGGTAAATGCCAGAAAAAACCATGGGCTTCACTTCTTTGTATCCAGATAACGCATCGGTAGCCGGTGATTTCGATAGGGTGATGGTGTCGCCAATATTTGCATCATCCACTTGTTTCATGCTGGATGTTACATACCCCACATTTCCATTTATAATCTGGCCGGAAGACGTCATTTTGGGTTTGAAATGGCCAATATCTGTGACATCAAAGGTTCGGCCCGTTGACATCATTTGAATTCTATCCCCTTTTTTTAGTTCGCCATTCATGACTCGTACATAAGCAATCACCCCACGATACGAATCATAATGCGCATCAAAAATAAGCGCGCGTAATTTGTCATCATTAAACTGTGATGTTGGTGCGGGAATCTTTTCAACAACATGATCCAATATGCCATCCACGCCAATGCCGGATTTTGCAGAACATTTGATGCAGTCTTCAGCCGGAATCCCAAAGACTTGTTCAATGTCCATGGCAACTTTATCCGCATCAGCCGCTGGCAAATCAATTTTATTAATGACCGGAATAATTTCCAAATCATTTTCAAGGGCCAAATAAAAATTGGCAATGGTTTGGGCTTCAATGCCTTGCGCGGCATCCACCAATAGCAAGGCCCCCTCACAAGCGGCAAGTGACCGAGATACCTCATAACTAAAATCCACATGCCCAGGAGTATCAATGAGATTTAATGTATACGTTGCGTTACCTTTAACATAATCCAAGCGAACGGCTTGCATTTTGATCGTAATCCCACGTTCACGTTCCAAGTCCATGGTATCGAGAAGTTGTGCTTTCATGTCCCGTTGCTCAACCGTATTGGTTAATTCAATCAGCCGGTCCGATAATGTTGATTTCCCGTGATCAATGTGCGCAATGATGCAAAAGTTTCGAATGTGTTCCATTAATGTGTATTATAACGGGTGAATCAAAAAAGCGGGAGTGTATTGTTATGATAAAATATAAATCATGACAATGGCATCTGTGTTCGCAATATGTAATGCTTTTTTTCCTGATCGTATCGTTAGAAATTGGCCCTTTAAGGGCATGAAATATTTAGATTTTGATCAATATCACTGCAATTTATTTCCCAAGCTTTTGGGAAGTTATGAACACGAATTGAGTGAAACTATAAACGAAATTTTAACAAAAGAATTTCGAACAGTGATTAATATTGGGTGTGCGGAAGGCTATTATTCCGTTGGTTTTGCCAGGCGATTCAAGTCGGCGATGATTCATGCCTATGATATAGACCCAGATGCTCAAAAGTTATGCTTAGACATGGCAAAAATCAATTCCGTTGAGGGTAGAGTGATCATATACGATCTTTGGGATCAATCAAATCAAGGCAATGCCAGACAATGAAACTCTACTCATTTGTGACTGTGAAGGCTATGAAAAAGAATTATTTAGCTCACATACAGCCCCCTATTTTAAGAATTGTCATTTATTAATTGAAACACATGATTGTTTTGAATTGGGCATTTCAAAGCAAATTAAAGATGCGCTATGTAACTCTCACCATATTCAGTCAATTTACAGCATCGAAGATTCAAAGAAACCAGAGGGTTATAACTTTGAAGAGGTTGATTTCCTTCCAATGAGATGGAAGGAAATGCTGTTGGCAGAACGTCGTATTGGCCCAATGGAGTGGCTGTTTCTTACGCCAAAATTAAGTTAGATATTTAATAATTTGATGGCACTTTTCTTCAAGTGTTCGTTTATTTAATTGAAACTGGTTTTGTATATCGGATAATTTTTTTTGATGAGTATCATATTCATTAGAGACTAAATATTTCTTAATTAATGCATGCAATTCATTGGCCGAGGAAACGATAGGGAATATGTTATTGATATCATCAAAGTAAGATATCACAGAGTCAGAAAGTAGACTGTAAATAATGGATGGTTTTTTTGAATATAGAAGATCCGTTAATAATGATGATTTTCCTAATGTTATGGCCAAATCGGTTTGATGAATGGTGGCATCCAAGTCATTACATATTTCAAAGTCATCAATGCCATATTTTTTAGCCAATTGATGATAAAAACGATGCGTCTGATAAGCGTTTTCATCTAGTTTTGGATGGTTTTTTAAAAGAACACGAAATGGCTTAATGGGGAGTAAATCACTCAGGCATCTGAATAAGTTTTCAAAAAGTAAAATAAGATTTAATTCATTTTCAATCAAATTTTCTGGACGGCTTTTATCCAACCAGGTATTAAAAATTGAAATGGTAAATGATTGTCTATCTGAATCAAAAGGATGTTGTAATTTAACCATATTATCTAGAGGCAAGCCTGTTTCAAGAATTTTGGTATGTGTTTGATTCAAACGATTGCACTGGTAGTGCCAGTGGCGAGTGGATAGTTGATTTTCGGAGAGTATCATATCAGGGAATTTGGCTGTAAATGGCAAATGGTGACGTTTTGTGTCATCAAATACAGTAAAGGGAAAAAAGTTAGGGGCATGTTCTAAAAATATCGTTTTAACATTCATTTCACGAGCTAAATCAATTAAATATATTTCTGTTGTACAAATAAACAGGTAATCCACTTGCCGAGTGGCAAGCATTTCTTTAACCAAATGAAATCGCGCAATCATTTCCAAAAAACTAGAATCAAGCAACCCATCGGGCAAATTTTTTTGATGGTTGTCTAAATGGTGGGTAATGTAGGTGTCTATGGTTGAAATAAAGTCAATGTGTTCTGATTTATAGAGTTTGAAAAGCTCATTTTTTGAGTAGCTATTTTGATCAAAATAAATTAGATTAGCTGGCTTGAAATGATGAGAGAGATCTTTCAATTGAGTAAATAATTTAAAGTGATTCAATAAATGTTCAGTGAATGTATGAAATCGATTAAATATAAATCCCGTATTTCTCGGGGAAAACATAATGGTTTTCATTTGGGGCTTTCAGTAAACAGGAGTGGCGCGAGATAGTCATCATATGAGAATAGAAGTTCTGGAATGAAGGGAGGGAGAGGTTGACTTAATGGTGTTGGATTGAATTTATAATGATGAATATTTGAAGAAGATAGAAATGATTGAATTATTTTTGAATTAAGCGTATTTGAGCAAAAGCAACGTGGGCATGGGGTATTAAAATCAACAAGAAGCGTTACATTTGTATTCATCTCAAAAGTATGATCACATTGGGCGCACTGACCAAAGAAAACATAGGTAAGGATTGGTAAAATATTGATTCGAAAATCAGTGATTTTAAAAATTGAGGGTGTTTTTTTGATTGGTACGGGGCATTGGTAGTAATCAATGATTTGATTTAATGGCGGTGAATTTGGAAATATAATGGAGAGTTCGGATGCAATAAAACATCCCATTTTACTCAATGTTTTCGGCTGTGCTCTGGAAATGTAAGTCAATAAAAATGTTAAGCACTCTTCGTATTTCTCATAGGCAAATTGCACAAATGCCAAGTCGAGTAAAAATGGTGTTCGTTCACGATCAGGCAAGGTTAAAATTGCAGCTACAGTATCTTTGTAATTACCAGAAAGTCGATGTGATTTTATTGGGCTTGTAGATTCCATCTGTAATCATTTTAGCACGTCAAATGATAATGATTATTAAAAAAGATTGGTTTTAAAATAAGCCATAATTTTTTCTGCCGCATGGCCATCACCATAAGGGCAGGGGGCATTTACGGGGGGGTGATTCATTACGGAGCTAAATGTGTTGGCCAACTCTTGTGGTTTTGAGCAAAGAAAACTATGTGTATTTAATGACTCTGTGCGTTCAGTTTTTTGTCGGCATACAATGACTCTTTTATTTAAAAAAGAGGCTTCTTCTTGAATGCCGCCACTGTCACTAATGATGAGTTTACAAGATGCAATTTTTTGAATCATGGTGGCATATTCAATCGGTTCAATGACTTGAACATGTGTTAATCGTTCTCGATGTTTGATTACATTCGGATTGGGATGAATAGGTAATTCAAATGTTAAATCAGGGGTTTGTTTTGCAAGGGAATTAATGGCATTGAACCAGTCGGAAAGATTTTGATGATTTTCTCGTCGGTGCATGGTGATCAGTACCGTATTTCCATCTTTGGGTGTAATCCCCCTTAAGTGATCAAGAACGGTATTACCAACAACTAAAATATTCCCTTGAACCTGTTCATTTCGAAGGTTTTGAGCATTTAACTCCGTCGGGCAAAGGTGAATACTGGCCAGTCGAGAGATGGCTTGGCGATACCCTTCCTCAGGGTAGGGTTGCATTAAGTCATATGTGCGTAGTCCCGCCTCTAAATGAATGATTGGTTTTTGGCGGTGAAAGCCAGACAAAGCCATCCCTAATGCTGAGGCTGTATCCCCTTGTACCAATACATGGGATATCCCATCAAAGATGTTATCTGGGGTTGCTAGACATGCGTGAATGGTGTCATTCATACGGTTTCCTGTATTCGAAACGTGTAACTTAAAATCAACCTGTGCATCGACTAAATCCAAATGTTGCCCAGTAAATAAGGTTTTATACGGGATTTCGCCGTCGAGTTGGTTTAATAGTGGTTGAATTTTAATATATTCTGGTCGGGTGCCAAAGCAAATGAGTATCATTAAATTAGTTTAGCACACGATGAAAAGAAATGAGCGTGAATTTATAAAAAAGTGAGCTGTGATAATATAGGTTTATGGGCAGTTTAAAAAAATTTAAATTGAATGATATTATAAATAAGTACAATTTAAAAACATTTGTTGAAACAGGAACAGGTGAGGGGGATAGTTTATTTTATGCAGCGAAACATTCTTTTGAACATTGCTACTCTATTGAATTAAACAACCAGTTATTCAAAAAAACATTTAAAATTTTTAATTCAGATTATATTTCGGTCTTAAATGGATCTTCATCTCAAGAATTAAGAAAACTAATTCTTCAAATATCCAATGATCCAGCTTTGTTTTTTTTAGACGCGCATTTTCCATCAGCTCCGGATTTCGGTTTGGGTGAATATAACGATTTTGAAGACGAAAAAGACAATATCCCAATTATTGATGAGTTATATGCCATCCATCAATTAAGAAAAGACAAAAAAGATGTGATCATTATTGATGATTTAAGGCTCTTTAAACCCTATAAGCCAAACCCATTGCCAGATGAGTTGAGCATTTTTCCAAAGGTTATTGAAACATGCGCTCAGTATTTTCAAAAATCACATGAGTTTTTAGAAGTCCAACAAGATGAAGGTTATTTGGTATTATTGCCGAAGTTAAAAACAACAAGCGAGACCTCAAAGGTAAGGCATCTTATTTTGCCATTCATTCAGAAGGCTGAAAAAATAGCCGATATAGGATTTGGTGGGGATAAAATTATTTCAAATGCTGTTGGAATTGATTATGAGATTCCATATACTTACACCGGAGATGATCACGTTGATATTGGGTGTGATGTTTTAAAAGGAATCCCAGTTGATGATCATGCGTTTGATTGTGTGTATTCGTCTCATTTAATTGAGGATTTTGAAGATACAAAAAGCATATTGAGGGAGTTCATTCGAATTTTAAAATCAGATGGTATTTTAGCATTGGTTGTACCCAATGAAGTGATATATCGTGAGCATTGTTTGAAAACCAATCAACAATATAATAGCCACCATAAAATTAATCATATGGATGCAAATTATTTAGAAAGTACATTGAAATCAATGGCCGTAAATTTTGAGGTTTTATATAAAGAGAATTTAATCATTGATTATAATTCAATTTTAATTGTTAGATTAATATCATGACATTAAATAAGTTTGATGATTTATTTGATTCTTTGGATCAGGTCGAGCGATATCAAGATATACGAGTGAATGGAAAAACAATCGTTGAGGGAATGAGAGATTGTGAAAATCGGTACGAGTGCATCAAAGCACTTGTTAAAAATCCAAATAGAAGGTTTACAATCTTAGATGTGGGAGCTAATTTTGGCTATTACTCCGTTCGATTATTGGAAGATTTTCCATTGGCTTTTGCTGTTCTCATTCAGCCATACGATGAGGCTAAAGTATTGAAAAAAGTCATTGAATTAAATACCAATATTAAAGATCGTGTGATTATTTTAAATACAGAATGCAATAAGGAAAACATGGAGCGCTTATCAAAATGTGAGCATTTCGATTTGATTTTATGTTTAAATATTTTGCATCATTTTAAAGATTCATTAGACATTTATGAGGCCTTTAAACAAATGACGCGTCAGCTTATTATTGAAACGCCGCCAGTGGACGATGTGAATTCATGTGGTCAGCAGAACCTTGAGGCTATATTTAATATTGTTAATAAAGAATGTCATAATAAATCCTCCAGGGGTTTTGAACGCCACACATTGAAATCCACATTCTCTCACATTTACGATTATTCGTTTGACAGTCATGGTGTAAAAACAATTCCATTTTACCAGTTTCCATTGAGTAAATCGCTATCAATGGATGGTAGTGAAAAAAAGTTTGTTCATATGTTTAATAATAATGAACGAATATTTCAAAAAAATGAAAATGGGGCATTGGTTAATTATGAATATATTCATGGAATAAATTTAAATACGTTTTTTTCTTTAAATGGAATTTATCCATCAAAAGTTGATTTACTAGACAAGTTAAACATAGAAAAAATTCAAACCGATTATTCATGGAATAATTCATTAAGAGACTTGGTTCATTGGAATTTTATTTTAAATGAAAAACTTTGTTTGATTGATGAAAAAGATAGCTTCACAACAAGCCCGATGATGCAAAAAAAAGCAGATCATGAGATTAATGATCAAGTGCAATTAAATATTATTCACAACGATATTCATCGTCATTTTGGTAAAAAAATTAATATTATCCGACGACATGCCAAAGGGGATGTGTTTTTAACCGAGCCCATATTGACACAATTAGGAAAAAAATACCGCGTGAATTTAACAACCAATCACCCAAATATGTTCAATTTACACAATGATTTTAGTGTTAATCAAAGGGGTGAATACGACATTACCATTCATTTAGATAATGTTTATGAACATCATCCAAAACAACATATTTTAACCGCTTACATCAATGAGGTTAAACAGTGGGTTCAAGAAGACATTGTCTTTCGATCGCCAGAGATCCAATTTACTGAAGAAGAGAAACGATTAATTCGTATCTTGGCCAAGGAACCCTTTGTCGTAATTAATATTGATCCTTCAGAGTATTATCAAAACACTCGCAGAGTGTATGGCATTGATGTTAAAAAGATGGCTGAAGAAATACAAAAAACATATGGGCTAAAGGTGGTTGAGGTTGGTTTGCACAATACATACGATTTACCAAGAGTTGCTTTGAAAAACGAACGAGAAGCCATGGTCTTAATTGCGGCATCGCAGTTATTTATCGGTCTTGATTCATTTTTCTTGCATATTGCAGGGGCCTTAAAAAAGAAAGCCATCGGTTTTTTTGGGTCAGTAAATCCAAACTATCGGTTATTTCAAATTGATCATATTAAAATCTTTCAGAATAACTGTGAACGACAACATTGCTATCATAATGCATTTCACTATGGTGAAAAAGAGTGTGAATTAAATATGAAAATACCAAAGTGCAACCTTCATAATATGGACGATGTATTAAATGTAATTAGCGAGACGCTTTTTAAGCAAGATGAATTATTTTAATTAAAGCTTAAATCAGCTAAAATAAACGCATGGTCATCAATGAGACAGCATTAAAAAAATCCAACGTACTGGTTGTGGGAGACTTAATATTAGATCAATATTACTGGACGCAAGTGCGTCGAATTTCACCTGAAGCCCCTGTGCCCGTTTGCCATATCCAAAAAAAAAACATCTTGTTTGGGGGGTGCTGGAAATGTTGCCAATAATTTAAGCTCATTTGGCATCAATGTCAGTGTGGCTGGCGTGATCGGAAAAGACTCAAATGCAAAAATAATGGCGACTCACTTTAAACAAGCCAACATTAATATGACCCATCTGATTGAGTTAGAAAACTATCCAACCATCTGTAAAACCCGAGTCATTGCCAAAGATCAGCAAATATGTCGATTGGATGATGAGGATTCCAACATGAATATAGATGACAGCCTAACATTATGTTTGAATCAATTGTTAACAAGTTCAATTGATTTTAATGCCATTATTTTATCGGATTACAATAAAGGGGTGATTTCAAAAGAAATGGCCCAAGCAATCATTCAGTTTGCGAATGACAAAAATATTCCCATTGTGGTTGATCCAAAGTGCAATGACGTTAATAAATATGCTGGCGCCACATACCTTACTCCGAATTTAAAAGAATTTCATGAAATGATTGGCGAAATTGATGATATTAATTTGGATGAGCTTGTAAAAAAAGGGCAAGAAATAAACAGGAAGTACAACATAAAACATCTCATTTTAACTCGAAGTGAAAACGGCATGAGTCATATTTCATCAAATGAAATTCAACATTTTGCAACCAAAGCCATTGAGGTGTCCGATGTTACCGGTGCTGGAGACACAGTGGTGGCTGCAATTGCCGCGGGGGCGTCACTAAACCTTGATCCAAAAGACATCATTCATTTTGCAAATCTAGCGGCCGGGGTTGTTGTGTCGAAGGTTGGTACTGCCACGGCAACAGTTCAGGAGATTATGGATCATGAGCAACATTTTTGATGCATCTTCCATTCCAAGTTATCTAGATGCCATTAAACATCAAAAAGTGGTCTTTACGAATGGGTGTTTTGATTTGCTGCACCCAGGGCATCTTTATTATTTAAACGAAGCAAAAGAGTTGGGTGATATATTAATTGTGGGGTTGAATTCTGATCACTCCGTAAGGCAAATCAAAGGAAATAATCGACCGATAAATGACGAACATTTTAGAGCAGAAATGTTGATTGGGTTAAAGCCAGTGGATGCGGTTGTTTTATTTGACGAAGACACCCCAATTCAAATTATTTCCATTATCAAACCCGCCATTCATGTTAAAGGTGGGGATTACAACATAACAAAACTTCCAGAGTATGAAACAGTCGTCAGTAATGGTGGAGAAGTAAAGCTATTGTCTTTTTTAGACGGGTATTCTTCAACAAATATAATTAATAAATTAATCAACAATTAGTCGGGGATATTGAAAAGGCACAGCACGTTGTTTTGCCAGGGACAAGGGCATGAGTATTGGGTAGTGCTACCTCATGATACGGAAGTTTAGATAAGATCCGTGAAAAATGGTTGTCCAGATCAGTTATAAATTTAGAGATCTTTGCCAGATCTTTAACAAACTGATGCTGGTAGGCAATGGCAAAAAAATCAGAATAATTGATCAGTGTTTCATGGTCATAAAAATGAAAAAAAGACACAACATAAGCGGATTGAATCATCGGTACAAGATGAACAAAGTTCGGCTGTATTACTAATTCAAAACTTGTTGAATCAATAATAACAACATCCGGGGGGGAGTAATAGAGTATGATTTTTCGTTCTCGCTCCACGGGCTTTTAATAAACGACAGGGTGGCATTTGGTAATTCAATGGCGAAAAGTTCTAAAGAAAAGAACGGTGCAACAATACTGGCATGAATGTGGTTGGTAGGGTGTGAAAACTGGAAGAGGTCAATGAGTTGAATCACTTGTTGTGAGGCGTTCATGGTTAAAATGAGCAAGTGGTAATTTTTTTTGGCGGGCAAGCTAGAAAAAAGTTGGTTCAAAAATAAAATGTCGTTTTTCGCCAATGGGGAAGGGCCCATTTGAGGGGTTTTTAAGGAGGGCAATGAAAAGATGGATTGAATCTCACATGATACAGGGGCATGCGGGTGAAATGTTGAATTAATGACAGACCCACCGAGTGGATGGAGTCGATCCTGTAGATCAATTGGGGTTTTTGATAGAGTAAAAATATAGGCATAAGATAGCCATTCATCAGTAATAATAATCATTTGATCAATCCCAATAGCGGCAAGGGAATCAACCATGGCCCGATGTTTATTGGGTAAAATAACCCGTCGGCATTGCCGACTTAAGTGTTTGATCAGTAGGCAAATCATGGCAATATCTGCTGGATGATCAATGTCGCATAAGATGTTGCCTTCATAACTCGATTCAATTAAGGGAATAAGGTGCCCAAAGGCATCGGAAGAAATAGATAAAGGTGACATGGGAAATCTCAGGGAAAGTAAGCGTTCCCATTGATCAATCATGCCCAGTTTCGATTTTTCCATTCTAATTATTATATAATGAATGGAATGATAAAAGTAATTCTCATTGATTGGGGTAAAAACAACATCAAATCAGAACGAAATATGGGATTTGATTGGTTTTATAACAAGCAGGGGGTGTATTCAATCCTAAAAAATATGCGTCAAAGAAAATCACAGCCATTTGAATTAATATTGGTAATTAACGATGCCAGTTTAGAGAATGAATACGATTATTTACAAGATGAATTTAAGTTTATTGAAACAATTATCTATCGATCTAGCAATATGGGGTTGGATTGGGGGGGGTACAATGAAGGCGTTCAATATTTAAAAAAACAATCATACGAAGGCGACCTAATACTCATGAATTCAGGGTGCATTGGCCCAACAACCAACGATTGGATTGATCCCTATGCCAAGTTGTTCAATAGTGACGATAATGTTGGTTTGGTTGGGACTACTTATTGTGGGTATGCCATATGCCTAGAAGGACAACCGTTTAGGCCTCATATTCAATCCTATTTCTTATATTCTTCAATGAGTATTGTAACGTCCATTCTTTCAGATGGGTTGCGAGGGTTATATACTGATGAAAAAAGCAGCGTTATTGAAAAAGCTGAAATTGAGTTTTCTCAAAAAGTATTAAAAAAAGGGTATTGCATTAAGGCCAAACTCGATAATTTTCACTATTCATTGGGGGATCCCTGGGTATTTTTCAATAAAAAAATGGAGCCAAAACTTCAGCCCGGTTTCCCTCCTTTTTACATTTAATTCAGGCGTTCCCAATGTGCTAGGGCATTCCCAGAGTCAATGGATTCGGAAAGGTCACGATTCATTTGGTCAATGTTTTTCCCGATCACTGTCCCAATCGCCGCGCATTGATAGCATAAAAAATTCATTAGTTCTTTGTTCGATCCAGAAAGCGCATCAATCCCTGCGGTTAAACTATTTTTTGGGTCTTGCTCCCCTAAATCAAGGGGGGCATGATTGAGTGCTTCCGGGGACATAAAATCAAATGTTGGGGTTTCATTGTTCTGAGAGACAATAAAAGGTGCACGTCGATCATAGGGGAGAAGTGTTGAGCCTTCAATCCCTCGAACCAGTAATAAATCATCATATATACCGGCATGATGAACAAGATCAATGGTTTTTTGTTTGTATGGCGGGTGAGTAAATCCTGTTAAGCAAATCGTGCGATCAGCAGAAAAAGGTTGCAGCCATTTTTCAATGGTGGCAAGTACAGGGCGTTTGACAATGTCAATACGTGTTGGAATCAAGGCATGAAGTGCGGGGCAAAAAACAGATTGATCAATATAGCCCCAACCAATCGTAGGATCTAAAATGGTTTGCTCAACCTCTCCCAATGATTTTAGTGGGTTTTTGTTGGCCATTAAAAAGAGCTTATGGGTATTCATGCCATTTTTTGGGGATACAGTATGCACCCCATGTAAAATGGATGGAATGCCGATGGAGGCAAGCAATGCCGCTAAAAATGGTTGCAAAAAGTAGTGGCGATTAAAGCCGTCATAAGGCGTTGCCATATCAATCAGGACTGGGATATCCAAATTGACGTTGCTGCTTTTGTTATGAAAGAAGTCATATACGGCGGTGTTCTCCTCAAATGTTTCTTCTTTTAATCTTAGACCTTCCAATAATGCGGCTATTTTAAAGTCGGGCGTATTTTTTTCAGCAATGTCCGTAAGGCATTGAGTTAATATTTCCTGAGTTAAAGATTGATGTAGTAGTAATTTGCTTATCTGCTGATCGATAAATAAGTTTGAATCTGGATGAAATAAAAAATGCAATTCATTTGGTAATAAGTTATCAAGATTATTTTTTAATCGAGCCAAAGCAAACGCCTCCTCATCCGTAGAATCAAGCATCAACCAAGCGGTAACAAGCGTTGCTTTCATGGCCATCGGAATATCTGTTGAATGAAGATGGTGAATGACAAAATCAATATCCTCAGAGCTCAAATGCTTGCTCATCGTTTTGCCGGTTCCTTTGCCTTTTAATATCTCTTTAAATTTTAATTTTGTATCCATATCTATAGTATTAAAAAAGATTCATATTATTACCAGAAGAAATTATTTGTAAAAAATAGTAAAAAATAAAAAAATTACGTTAAAAATATTGGTCAAATGGTTGAAATTTTGTCATAATACCAAATGTTTCAAAACGAATCATTTTAATATTTGAATCCGTTACAATAGATCGGTAGAATTATATTAAGAACAGTTTCAAGACATAATACAAAACAAGTAATTCTCACAACATGTTTTGTATTATTATTACAAAAAAAGGAGAGATGTTATGCCAGTAGGAAATAAAATGTTTCAGGGTGAATTCACTGAGATGGATGAAATGACAAACCAAAGTATTATTAACAAACGACGAATTATTAATGGGTATGATGATGGTCTACTTCAAGCATCTCCATTAAAGCACCCTTGGGCAAGAGATATTTTTAAAGGCATGCAAAAAAACAATTGGGTGGCAGAAGAAATATCTTTTCAAAAAGATAAAGAGCAATGGGAAAATAATGATCTTAACGAGCAAGAGCGAACTTGTTTTTTAAGAGCCTTAGCTTTTGCATCAAATTTAGACGGTCTGCTGGTCAATTCTTTATCTGAAGTCATTAAGCCTCACATTACATCTCCTGAGGTTGTATTGGCCGTAGCGCGTCAAATTTATGAAGAGTGTTTACACGTTGATAGTTATTCTTGCATGGTTGAGGCGGTTGGTCTTGATCCAGAAGAAGTGTATGGTTTGTATCGAAAAGATAAGGATTTATTTTATAAAAATAAACGAGTGCTTGAGTCCATGTATAAAATTAATCGGGCTGATTTTTCAACAAAAACAACCGAAGGGGCCAAAGAGTTTCTTGAAGCATGCACAACAAATTTGATTTTTGAAGGAATATTCTTCTTCAGTGCATTCCTAGTATTCTATAATTTTGGTCGTCATAACAAAATGCCAGGCAGTAAAGAAATGATTCAGTTCATTAATCGAGATGAAGACCTCCATGTGCGTCTTTTTGTTAATATCATCAATTCAATTAAGGAAGAGCAGCCAGAGGTTTGGACCGATGATCTGAAAAGTACAATGCGGCAAAACATTATTGATTCAGTTGAAATGGAAATTGAATGGGGGGTATCATGCATTGGTGAGGGAATTTTAGGAATTACACCAGTGATGCTAAAAGAGTATATTCAATTTATTGGTGATATGCGGTTGGATTCAATTGGTTTGGGAAAAGCGTTTAATTCTCTGAATCCTTTTCCATGGTTGGATGAATTTACACAAAACAACATGATTGAAACCAATTTCTTTGAAGGAACAGTGAGAGAATACCAATCTGGAAGTCTAGAGTGGTAATATATTGAGTCTAGGCTCAGACTGTGCTAATATTTTAATCTAAATTTGGAGGTATAAAATGGCAATTGAATTTTACAACGTAAAAAAAAGAAAAAAAGTTTCAATCAATGAATCTGAAATTAAGAAAGTTGAGTACAAAAGAGAAACAACCAAAGGTGTGCAGGTTCGTTATGCTTTTAGAGCTCAAGATGATGATGGAACAAATTTAACAAAATTCGTAAGCAAAGCAGATTACGATAAAGTTGATGCGCCAGTTGCAGCATAATTGAATCAATAATTAATGAAGGAAAGGGCCCCAAGAAATTGGGGCTTTTTTTATGAATACATTAACGCAGTCGGTTATATTTGAAGGAATTGGAATTCATTCCGGTAAAAAAGTCAAAATGAGTGTTGGCCCATCCAGAGCCGAAGGGATTTCTTTTGAATTAAATCAGCAAGATGTGTTGGTAGAATCATCTGCCATTGGAATCAATCATATTCGATCAACAAGCTTAACCAATGGATCCATAACCATTCAGACCCCAGAGCATTTTCTTGCAGCGTGTTATGCACTGGAATTAAACCATGTATCCGTTCAATTGGATTCAGAAGAGTTGCCCATATTGGATGGAAGCTCCATTGATTTTATTAATAAACTGAATCCTCACTTAATAAAAATTAATTCGAAAGACAAAGAAAAACTAACGATTCGTACTGACGTTGAATTTAAAATAAGTAATTCTCATTATTTTGTTTTCCCCTCAGATAAATTAAAAATTTCGGTGTTCTTATCGTATCCGGATCATTGGATTAAATCCATGAGCTTCTATTATGAGCATTCAAAAGAAGCCTTCATTCAATCCATTGCTTCTGCAAGAACATATGGGTTTACACATGAAATTGAAGCGTTAAAAGCGCAAGGATTGGCCAAAGGGGGGTCGTTAGATAATGCGTTAATTGTATCTGATAATGGGTATCTGAATGATCCTCGATATGAAGATGAATTGGCTCGACATAAAATATTAGATTTTATTGGTGACATGTCGATTTGTGGAAAAGAAGTATGTGGTCATTTTGTATTGATTCGACCATCTCATTTGGGTAACTGTGAGTTATTAAAGAAGCTAGTTTAGTTTTCAGTCGAATTTGATTTCATTAATCGTTCGGCAATTTTAACGGCCGAGTCTTTTTTTTCATTATCATTGATAACCAAGTCTTTTAATACTTCAATAAGTTTTGAATCTTTTTCAGATATTTCTTTACCAATAATACCTTCAAGTTTTAATGCCAATATAATGAGTGCTGAAACAATTTTGCTTTCATCTTTACCTAAATGTGGCAATACTTGTTGAAGCGTGTGAATAAATTTTTTGTGAAGTTCTTGTTTTCGAGGAAGTAACCCAGATGTGGCAATGTCTGGATCATTGGGTAAATCTAATAATGGATCTTCAGAGGGTGAGTGTGGTTGTAGTTCCGGCATTACTTTGTAAGTTCACTTTTAAATTCATCCATGGAATGGATAAACGATTGATAATTAATTGAATAGTAGACATTTCGACCTTTTTTACGCGCTTTTGTTATTCCAGCACGTCGCAAAGTATTTAAGTGATGTGAGGTTGTGGATTGTTCTAAGAAAAAATGTTTTTCAACATCTTGGGCACACATTTCTTCATTTTTAATCAAAAGTTGAATTATCTTTAGTCGATCTTCATTTGCTAAAGCTTTAAATAAATCAATATAGTTATTTTTCATATCCAATCTCCTGAATTCCCATGTAGCTTTGCAACTGTTTGGGTATTTGTATTATACCAGATTCTGTCTGGTAATTTTCCAATATGGCAGCAAATGTTCGACCTACTGCAAGACCAGATCCATTCAGTGTGTGAAGGTAATCCACTGATTGATTTGTGTCTCTATATCTTATTTTCGATCGTCTTGCTTGAAAATCAAGGAAATTAGAACAAGAAGATATTTCTCGATACTGATTTTGTGATGGAAACCATACTTCTAGGTCATAAGTTTTGGATGAAGAAAAGCCGATATCCCCACTACAAAGTTGTACCACGCGATATGGAAGTTCTAATAGTTGAAGTATTTTTTCAGCATGATAGAGGAGTTCCATCAAAAATTTATTTGATTGACTGGGTTCCACCAATTGTACCAATTCAACCTTATTAAATTGATGAAGACGAATAATTCCCTTCATGTCTTTGCCATAACTTCCGGCTTCTTTTCTAAAACATTGTGTAAAGGCACAGTATTTAATGGGAAGCTGTTCATTGGGAATAATTTCACCATGGTGATGGTTGGTTAATTGAACCTCTGCTGTTGGACTTAACCAGTAATCATTATCTATTTTATATAAATCATCTTCAAATTTTGGCAATTGCCCGGTTCCTTGCATGGCAGCAGAGTTAACCACAACCGGGGGTGAAACCTCGATATACCCATGAGACTGTGTGTGAACATCAAGCATAAAGCTTGATATGGCCCGTTCAAGTTTAGCACCAAGTCCAGTAAAGGTCGCAAAGCGTGATCCCGTGACTTTTGTCGCTCGATCAAAGTCAATTAGTTGAAGTTTAATGGCCAATTCATCATGTGTTTTAGCTTTAAAATTAAAAGATTTGGGTGTTCCTTCTTCTCGAATAACAATGTTGCTTGTTTCATCTTGACCAATGGGGGTATCCGGTTGAAGAATATTTGGAATTTCAATTGAAAATCCATCCAATTTATCTTTCACGTTATTGACATCTTCTTGAAGTTCTTTAAGATTTTTTGATAGTTCAGATAATTTCTGACGCTCTTCATCCGTTGGTTTTCCCTTTGGAATGGATTCATTTCTCAATGCTTGCAATCGTTCAAGTTCTTGTTGTTTTTCTCGCCACTGAATATCCAATTGTTGAAGTGTAGTAAAAACATCATCTGAACAACCACGGTTTTTCAATGATAATTTTACAGTTTCTGGATGTTCTCTTAATAATTTTGGATTAATCATGAAAGCCTCGATTCTTGTAAGTTCCTAAATGTTTAAAAAACTGAGATTTCTTTTTGATCTTAGCAAACAATTCATTCAATAATATGTTATCGAATTTTGTTGGGAATTCAACAAAAAATATATACGATCCCATATCAGATTTTTCAGGTCGGGAGAGAATTTTTGACAAGTTAATTTGATGGTCTTTAAATATTTCCAAGACACTCAATAAACTTCCTGGTGAATCTTTTGGAGTAGAAAATGCCAACAATGATTGTGTCATATCATGAATGGATTTGACATCGGGTTCTGCCCTGCCAATCAAGCAAAATTCAGTACTATTCATTTTTTGATCTTGAATATTTTTTTCAATGATATGGATGGAAAAATAGTCCGCAATCCCTTGATGGCCAATAACCACTGTGGTGTCTCTGGGTAATTTTAATGCATCAATCATTGGAACGGATCCTGCGGTAGAAGGTGCGTGGTGAAGTGTTGCATGGGGGCAGTTGGACTGAATGAACGCATAGCATTGAGCAATGGCATGGGGCATTGAAACAATATGTTGAATATTGGTGGCCTGAATGGCGTTATTAAAACTCAATATACTCTGATTAATTGGCATGGTATAACTGGAATGAATGTAGGTGTTTTCAATATGCGTTAATGCATCCAAGACACGATTTACCGGTCCTTCAATGGAGTTTTCAATCGGAGAAAATACATAATCGACGGACTCATTGGTTAATGCATCAAATAGACGATCCAATGACTGATATTCAATCATTTCAGAATGGGTTAATTCATGATCTTGAATGGCTTTTTGACAAGCAAAATGAGTAAATGTTCCCTTTGGCCCTAAGTAACCAATACGCATTAAAGTGTGGGGTATAATGGAAATGCCTCACATAGCGATAACACCATGCTTTGAGCCTTTTCTGCCGTGGCAACATCATCAGGGTTGGATAATACCAAGTCCACGATATCAACAATTTTTTTGAATTCGTCTTCTTTAAATCCTCGAGATGTAGCGGCTGGCGTACCAAAGCGAAGCCCAGAGGTCACAAATGGACTTTCTGTATCAAATGGAACGGCATTCTTATTGGCCGTGATTCCAATGTCATCCAATACCTTTTCAGCAACTTTTCCCGTTAATCCTTTATTCCTTAAATCAACTAGATTTAAATGATTATCAGACCCATTGGTTAGAACTTTGAATCCATAATGAATAAATTGCTCAGCCATGGCTTTGGCATTGTTAACAACTTGTTGTTGGTACTCTTTAAAACTAGGATCAAGTGCTTGTTTAAATGATACGGCTTTAGCAGCGATAACATGCATGAGTGGGCCACCTTGAGTTCCTGGAAAAACAGATTTGTTAAACTCTTTTGCCAAATTCTCATTATTGGTTAAAATGATGCCCCCACGAGGTCCTCGTAATGACTTGTGGGTGGTTGATGTCACAACATCGGCATGTGGAACCGGCGAGGGATGATGCCCACTGGCAACCAATCCAGCAATATGTGCCATATCAACCATAAAGTATGCGCCGACTGATTTTGCAATTTTAGCCATTCTCTCAAAGTCAATGATTCTAGGGTAAGCCGATGCGCCGCCAATAATAAGCTTGGGCTGATGTTCTTTAGCCAGTCGATCAAGTTCATCATAATCCAGTAGTTCGGTATCTTTATCAATGCCATATGAAACAACATTAAAAAACTTTCCTGAAAAATTTACCGGAGAACCATGGGTTAAATGTCCCCCATGCGATAAGTCCATACCCATAATCGTATCCCCAGGTTTTAATAATGCTGTAAAAACAGCCACGTTGGCTTGTGCCCCAGAATGAGGTTGCACATTTGCAAATTTAGCCCCAAACAGCTGGCAAACACGTTCAATAGCTAAAGACTCCACTTCATCAACAAATTCACAGCCGCCATAATATCGTTTTCCAGGCAACCCTTCAGCGTATTTATTGGTAAGACATGATCCCTGTGCTTGCATCACCGCTTCAGATGTAAAATTCTCAGATGCAATCAGTTCAATGCTGGTTTGTTGTCGGTGCAATTCTTTTCGAATAACGTTGTAAATATCTTTATCAACGTCTTCCACAAAATTTAATGGGTTATGTGTTGTCAATGTCATGGTATTCTCCAGATAAAATTTAAACTAAATAATTAGAATGGTTTGGCTATTTAGTACCTTTTAATAGTAGCCAATCTAAACTCATCGTTCAAGGGGAAGAAAAAAATGAAATAGCAATACTTTTGTTAAAATTAGTTCAATTTTTTTGCATTTGTGACCCACCTCAAACAATGATTTAATATAATTATGTCATCAAATATTATCTTAACTGGAATAAAACCAACGGGAGATCCGCATTTAGGCAACTATTTGGGGGCAATTTTACCGGCTTTAGACATGGCACGTCAAAATGCTAACGAAAAAAAATATTTTTTCATTGCAGATTATCACGCACTAACGACGGTTAAAAATAAACAAGAATTATTGGAATATCGTCATAAAATTGCGGCAACATGGCTCTCATTTTTTGAAGGCATTGATCATTGCTACTTTTATTTTCAGTCCCAAATTCCAGAGATTTTTGAGTTATATTGGATTTTAAGTTGTTTTTGTCCTAAGGGGCTATTAAACCGCGCACATGCATACAAGGCATTGGTGGCAAAAAATATTGACCAAGGGTACGATCCAGACCGTCATATTAATCACGGTGTTTTTTCTTACCCGGTGTTGATGGCCGCAGACATACTTTTATTTCACGCGAATAAAATACCCATTGGGCCAGATCAAAAACAACATGTTGAGATTGCCATTGAGATTGTCAAAAACTTAAACAAAATTATGGATAAAAAAATTCCTCTGCCAGAACCAATTATTGATACCAGTAATAACCTTGTTATTGGTATTGATGGTCAAAAAATGAGCAAAAATTATAATAATACGCTTCCAATATTTTCTGATGAAAAGGAGTTGAAGAAGCGAATAGGAAAAATACAAACAGACTCTACGCCATTGGGAGAGCCACTTAATCCAGATAATTGCAATATTTTTAAGTTATTTTCATATATTGCATCGACAGATGAAATCGCCAATTTAAAACAGGAATATCAATCAGGAACCATTGGCTATGGGCATGCAAAAAAATATTTACTGAGTGCTTACAAGTCATATTTTGAATCTAAAAAAAATAAATATGATGCGTACATGGCCAATAAAGCATCCCTGGAACATGCGTTAAATACTTCATCTAAATCTGTGAAAGAAATTGCAAATGCCCATTTGAAAGATATTAAAATGGCCATTGGAATCCTCGCATGAAATCATTTATTATTTGCATATTAATGAGTAGCTTAACCATGTATTTTATGACAAAGTTGGCCATTAGATTATCCAATAAAATATCATTTTATGATTTTCCAAAAGAACGGAATCTTCATACAACCCCAATCCCAATATTGGGTGGATTTGCTTTATTGGTTAGTATTTTAGTTAATATATTCATGTTCACACAGTGGGAGTGGAGCCCGTTTACAGCCGGTTGTGTGGGCGCATTTTTAATTTTCTTAATTGGTCTTTACGATGATAAATATGTCCTTAGGCCTTGGCTTAAAATATTACTTCAATCCATGGTTATTACTTTTTTATATTACCATCACATTCGAATTGAGTTTATTACTTGGCCATCGCTTTCACATCCAATATTTTTTGCCTCATCTGTCTCATTTTTAATTACTCAAATATGGATGATCGTTATAATTAATATGTTTAACATTATTGATGGAATTGACGGATTAGCTGTTGGAATTTCATGCTTAACATCCATTATTTTATTTTTTGTATCATTGTCTGTTTCTCCACTTATTATTTCGTATTTATTATGTTCAATGATTGGTTCTACGGGCATGTTTTTAAAGTTTAATTTTCATCCCGCAAAAATATTTTTAGGGGATTCTGGGGCTCTTTTATTGGGGTATCTATTTGCTATTTGTTCCATTCTTGGCGTATTAAAATCCACCATTTCCTTTTCTATATTATTGTTTGTATTTGCGATACCCATTATGGACTTGGTTCTCAGTGTCATTCGCCGAGGGTTAAAAGGGAAGAATATATTTTATCCAGATCTTGAGCATATTCACCACCAATTGGTAAGACGGGGACTATCAGTTCGAAAAACAACCATCATATTGTATACGGTGTCAGGTGTTTTTGGTTTGATTGGGGTTTTTAGTGCATTAAACTCTACAACATTAAAAATCATTGGCGGGGCCATTCTTTTTTTGGGTGTTTTATTGTATTTTTCAATATTGCAAATGTCCAATAAACGGTTTAAATCAATTAAGTAATCAGTGATTAAAACGGTACTTTTGGAATGGCATTAATCAGTAATTTGGTGTACTCATCTGTCGGGTTTGTAAATATTTCGTTGGGTTTTCCTTGTTCGACAATCTGCCCTAAATACATGACAGCAACATAATCACATCGTTCGGCAACAACCGCTAAGTCATGAGAAATAAAAATCATGGCCATATTGTATTCCTGCTTCAGTTCATCAATGAGTTCTAAAATTTCTTTTTGAGTTGTAACATCCAACGATGCGGTTGGCTCATCAGCAATTAATATGTCCGGTTTCATTGACAATGTCATGGCAATCATGATTCGTTGGCACATTCCAATTGAAAATTGATGCGGATAATCATCAATTCTTTTTTCAGGGTCAACAATTTTCACACGATGCAATAAATTAATGGCGTAGTCTCTCGCGGCGTCTTTTGTCATGACGTGATGAAGTTGAATGGTTTCAATCATTTGATTGGCAATGGTAAATACTGGGTTTAATGCCGCCAATGGGTTTTGAAAAATATATCCAATTTTTTTACCTCGAATTTGCCGATATTCTTTTTCGCTTAATGAGGGTAACGATATGTCATTAAAGAGGATATCCCCAGAAACTTTGGCGGTGGTAGGCAATAACCCCATGATTGCCATGGCAGAGACACTTTTTCCGGAGCCTGATTCTCCGACAATTCCAATGGATTGCCCGGGTTTGACATCAAATGAGATCCCCTTGACGGCATGAAGTATATTTCCATCGAGTTTAAATTGAACATCCAAGTTACGTATGTTTAGCATATTTTTCCTTTGCTTTAGGATCCAGCAACAACCATAGACCATCACCTAAAAAATTTAATGATAAAACAGTGAGTGTTATTAATATACCAGGAATGAGTGCCATCCATGGAGCATCCCTTAAAAAACCAAGGCTATTTTCCAACATGTTTCCCCATGAGGCATTGGGGGGTTGAACGCCCAAACCAAGAAAACTAAGCACTGATTCAACTAAAATAGCCCCACCCATTCCCAGCATGGCGGCTACAATAACAGGGTTTAATGTATGTGGAAGAATATGCTTAAATAAAACCTTTTGTTCGGATAATCCTCTGGCTCGGCAGGCTGTAATAAACGGTCGCTCTTTAAAGCTGAGGACTTCCGCCCGAACAATTCGTGCTGTTCCCATCCATGACGTGACTCCAATCACTACCATCACATTAAAAATGCTTGGCTCTAATGTTACTTGAACCATTAAAATTAGGAAAAGGGTTGGAAGCGCCATTAACACGTCAATTGTTCGCATTATGGCCATGTCAATTGTGCCCCCAATAAAACCTGATATTAGGCCGATAAAAACCCCAATGGAGAGTGAAATACTCACTGAAACCAATCCAACCATCAAAGAAATTCTTGCGCCATAAATGCTTCTTAATAACAGATCTCTTCCCAAATCATCCGTGCCAAACCAATGCGATAAGCTGGGGGCTTCTGGTGAGCCAATCAGATAGGGGTCCATTCCATTGGGGTCAAATGGAAGAAATGGAATAATTAATGCAAGAATAGCAATAGTTCCAAGAAATACTAGAGAGAATAAGATTTTAGGTGTCATGGGTCTCATTTGAAGCCTTTGATATTCTTGGGTCCGCATAGGCATACGATAAATCAGCAAGAAAATTACCAATAATAATTAAAAAAGAAGAGAATAAAATGGTTGCCATTAAGATGGGGTAGTCTCTTTGAAAAACTGCTTGCACACCGAGCTGTCCCATTCCGGGCCAAGAAAAAATGTATTCAATGATAAATGATCCGCTAATCAAAGATGGTAAATCAAGACCCAATATTGTTATGATGGGCAACAATGCGTTTTTTAAGGCATGTTTAAATAAAATTCTCTTTTCAGATAATCCCCGAGCCCTTGCAGAGGTGATAAAATCTTGGGCAAGAATTTTAATCATAGAAAAACGATTGTATCGAATGAGCCCTGCAATTCCTCCAATAATAATGGTTAATAGTGGCAAAAACATATGCTTTAAAATATTACAGGCTTTGTCAAAAAAACTCGCATTATAAAGCAAAGGGTCCAAAAAGCCCGATGTTGGAAATATATTTAATTGAATTGAAAAAAATAAAATAAATATCAAACCTAACCAAAAAGTAGGAATCGACAATCCAAGAAAACTAAAAATAGTGATGCTATCATCAATCCATGTATCTTTTTTGTAACCACATATGATTCCCAAGGGAAAAGTAATCAACAAAATGATGACTAAAGACGATATGGACAGTAGGAGTGTTGCAGGCAACCGTTCAAATATGGCTTGAAGCACAGGTTTTCCAGTCACGTAGGAATAGCCCAAGTTTCCACGAAATAATTCCTTCAACCAATAAAAAAACTGAATAAGCAGTGGTTGATCCAGTCCTAAGTTTTGTTTGACTTGTGCCAGGTCTTCCATACTTACACTTGGGTCCATGTACATCAGTGTCGGGTCTCCTGGTGCCAATTGCATGATTAAAAATGATAAAAAACATACCCCAAAAATAAGTGGGATAGCGCTTGCTAGTCTATAGATAAAATATTTCATTTATTCAACAAGATAAACATTTTCAATTGGATTCATTAATCCAGCTGGGCCAGCATTAGATAAGCCATGAACACGCTTATTTATACCCAATAATGTTTCTGGAAAATATAAAAACAAATAAGGCACATCCATGGCAATATCTTGGTAAATTTTTTGGTAGATTTTCTTTCGTTTGTCTGAATTAACCGTTGTCCGTCCCCGCTCTAATAATCGATCAACATTTTCATTCTTGTATCCAATAAAATTAAACCCATTTGGGTACTGGCTCGAGTGCCATATAGAAAAGCCATCCGGATCCAGTCCCAATGACCAACCTAAAATAACGGCATCATAGTTTTTTGGTGACTGATTAGCATTTACAATTTTAATGAATGAACTCCATTCTAATAGTTGAATTTTTACATCAATACCAACATTCGCAAGCATTCGTTGAATAATTTGAGCTGTTTTTTCTCTGTTTTTATTGCCTTTATTCGTAATAATTTTGAATGAAAAGGGGGCGCTATTTTTTTCTAAAATATTTGTTTTGGGATTTAAAGTAAATCCAGCTTCTTTTAATAATTGTGAGGCTTTTAAGGGGTCAAACTGAAATATTGGAATACTTGTATTTTCAGGGTATGACCAAAGCACGGGGGAGGATGGAATGTGTGCTGAAATCCCAAAATCTTTTAAAACACCATTAACAATTGCATCTTTGTTGATGGCATGTGCAATGGCTTGGCGAACTTTTTGATCTGAAAATAGCGGTTTTTTAAGATTGAACCCCAAATAGGTATATACTAAATCGTAATAACGATAAATATCAACGTATTTTGAATTAGAATATCGTTTAAAGTCTTTAGCTGGAATTCCAGATTCATCAACTTCTCCTTTTTCTAAAGCAAGGAGTGCCGTATTGCTATCAGGAATAATTTTCATAATAATATTTTTTACATTTGGTGGGCCAAAATGATAGTGACTATTTCGCTCAAGACGAATGAACTGAGCTGATTCCCATGCGCTAAATTTATAAGGGCCAGTACCAATGGGTGCGCGATTAAAACTAGTCGTATTAATATTCTCCATCTCAAGAAGATGTTTAGGCAATATTCCCATGGCCATTCGAATTAAGAAAGGGGCAAATGGCTTAGGTAATATTGCTTCAATGGTGAGATCATCAATAACGTTGAATTGAACAGGTGTTCCATCAATAATAAAGTTGCTTCTTCTAACGGTGTTCGTGGTTTTATCCATGATTTTGTCAAATGTGAATTTAACATCATGAGCAGAGAAGGGGGCCCCATCATGCCATCGAATGTTCTCTTTTAACTTAAACGTATAATGGGTTCCAGATGGGGTAACCGTATAAAAATCGAGAAGGTCTGGTTCAAGTTCTAATTTTGAATTTGTTCGAAATAGACCAGAGAAAATAAGGCTTTCTACAGATGAAGATGGGGCATCTGTGGAAAGAATTGGGTTCAGATATGTCGGTTCTCCGCCAAGGTGCAAAAACATGAGATCATTATTGACAGTCTTACTTGGAGTACTGGATTGACACGATATAAGGAATAGTCCAGAGAGAATCATTAATAATATTTTTCTTGGTATCAATGGAGACATAAAATTACATTAACATAACTCAATATAAATTTTCATTGTTTATAAAAGCTTGCAAATAAACCGATAAATACATTTAGATATATTAAAAAGGCCTTAGAAAATGCAAATAAACATAACAACACCAGCCATTCTTTTTCCAGCAATTAGTTTGTTAATGTTAGCGTATACCAATCGTTTTCTAGCATTATCTCAATTAATTCGTTCATTGCACAAAGAATATAAGCAAGAAAGATCAATGAATATTTTAAAGCAAATACAACATTTAAAATATCGAATTCTTTTAATTCGCTTTATGCAAGCATTTGGGGCACTTTCAATTTTAATCTGTGCAGTAAGTATCTCTTTTATTTTTTTTGAACTAAATAATGTTGGCGCTATTTTATTTTTTTGCAGTGTTATTTTATTTATGTTGTCAGTAATTAGTTCATTTTTTGAGATTATTTTATCAACAAAAGCCCTGGCTGTTTTACTTTCTGATATTGAAAATAAGGCATGAATATTTGAGTTTTTTTTCAGTAAACACCTTGTCATTCGAATTCAAATTAGGGTAAGATTTATTTAATGAATCGCCTAGTTACTTTTATTATTATTTTTATTTTTTGGCTCTTTTGGTCAGGCATGTTTGATCTTTTTCATATTACTTTGGGTTTAATTTCATCAGCCATTGTGGTCAAGTGGACCGGTCATCTATTTGTAGAATCATCACAAACTTTTTCTCGTCGAATAATTGAGTGGCTTCGTTTTGAATCCTATTCATTTTGGTTATTATGGCAAATAATTTTAGCTAATATTCAAGTATTTAAACTTGCCTTTCACCCCAATTTATTAAGTGTCATAAATCCTAAACTGGTTTCATTTAACACAACCTTAATTGGGGATGTTCCGAAATTTGTTTTGGCGCAATCAATTACATTAACTCCCGGTACAGTAACTGTACGAATTGTCAATAATGAATTTCAAGTCCATGCAATCAATAATGAAGCAGCAATGGCAGTACCAGGTGAAATGGAAAAAAGGGTCAGTGCAATTTATAAAGGAAGAGTGAATGGATAATTTGTTTTTATATTCATCATTAGTTTTAATTGTACTAATGATTGTGTTGGTATATAGAATTATTGTAGGGCCAACAGTCATTGATAGAATTGTTGCTGTAAATGTAATTGGAACAAAATCAATTGTTTTGCTTGTATTAATGGGAATTATTTTTAAGCGTATTGATATGTTTGTAGATATAGCGATTGGGTACGGATTACTTAACTTTATTGCATCGCTTGCTGCCGCTAAATATTTTAAAAAGCATAAAAAACTCCATGTTACATATGGTTTAGAAACTAATTTTCAAGAAAAAAAACAAAAGGAAACATTAGAAAATGTTAATTAATATATTGGTTGTCGTTTTATTCGCATTATTGGCAAATTATTTGCAAAGCCCTGTAGTTTTATCAATTTTAAATGGCGTTATTGTGGTTTCGATGGTAGCGGGATTATTGTTCTTTTTTGCAACGTCAGTCGGTGTTTTAAGGTTTCCTGATTTTTTTACTCGTCTCCATGCTGCTGGAAAAGGCGATACATTATCAACAATTTTAATTTTATTTTCATGTTCTCTATTTGCTCTAAAATCAGCCACTTATCTAGATAAGGCAACACTATTAACATCAATAAAAATATTATTAATTATTAATTTTATCTTTATCGGAAGTCCAACGGCGACGCATGCATTAATTGAGGCTGGTTATAACTCTGAAGTTGATCCTTGGGAGAATAATAAATGATACTCTCCATAGAGATTCTTTTATTAATATTAGTTGTTATATTGGCATTCGTATCATTATGGATAAGAGATTTAGTAAGCTCAGTGATTGTTTTTGGGGCATATAGTTTTTTGATGTGTTTAATATGGACTGGGATGGGAGCTGTCGATGTTGCATTCACTGAAGCCGCTGTTGGTGCTGGAGTATCAACGGTGTTTTTTATTGCGGTGTTATTCAACACAACCCGAAAAATTCGCTTTAACCCATTGGATCTAAGTTCTAAAATCTTTGCAACATTTATTTGTTCTGCAGTTGCATATTTATTATTTTTAGGTATTACAGACATGCCGTTTTGGGGTGATGCAAATTCACCAGTTAACTCAGTTGTTTCAAAATATTATGTTGAAAACGCTTACAGTGATACGAAGGTTCCAAACTTGGTTACAGCTGTATTGGCTGATTATTGAAGTTTTGACACCATGTTTGAAACATGTGTGGTCTTCATCGCAGTCTTAGGTATTTTTATGTTACTTAAAAAAGAAGATGACGACATACATTTAGGTTCAGAAGAAACTGATCAAGAAAATGATAGTTTAATCATTAGGGTTGCATCACGGTTTATGGTCCCGTTCATTCAGCTTTTTGGGCTTTATGTGGTTGCACATGGGCATTATAGTCCGGGGGGGGGGTTCCAGGGTGGTGTCATTTTAGGTGCCAGTTTAATTTTACTGGCCATGGCATACGATATGAAATTTGTCCAAAATCTATTAAGCATAAAAAAAATGATTATTTATGCTGCCTTGGGGGTTTTAATTTTTGCAGGTTGGGGGTTGGTGCCAGTCTTTTTAGGCAATAACTTTTTAGATTATACGGCCTGGGCGCAATTATTGCCTGGCACTGATGGTATTATGGCTCGTTCACACAGTATGTTGGCGGTTGAAATTGGGGTTGCCTTAACGGTAATGTGCGGAATGTATGGTATTTATATGAGTCTGGTATCTGATGGAGGGTTTAAAAAAGGGTTATGATGTACTTTAATTATTCTGCCGTTATTATTTTAATGATGATGGGCTTGTGGGCCATGATCGCTAAAAAAAATATTATAAAAAAGTTAATTGGTATGGCCATTTTCCAAACCGGTATTATCTTATTTTATATTTCTATGGGTGCAAAAGCTGGGAGTACCATTCCAATTCTTGATTATTATAAATCAAAAGGCATCATCGATGCGACGCATTATGCAAATCCTTTAACGCAAATACTAATGTTGACGGCCATTGTTGTTGGTGTGGCTACAGTTGGGCTAGGATTAACCCTCGCAAGAAAAATTTATGATGAATATTCCACGTTTAATGAAGATGAAATTTTAGATAAGGTGAAAGAAGAAAAATGATAGCACAAGCACCTTTTTTAGTTGTTGGGATACCGCTTTTTACCGCTTTAATTATGGGGGTTTTTGGGTTGATTTATCCATCAATCGTCCGATTGATTGGTTGTATTGGAATAACACTTGCGACCATTTCTTCGGTTGTTTTATTTAATGAGGTTAGTACAAATGGTATACAAGAATATTTTTTTGGTAATTGGCCAGCGCCAATAGGAATTGCTTATTCTGTTGATCATTTAAATGCCTTAATGATTTTATTAATTTACGTGGTTGCGTTTTTTGCCTTCATTTATTCTCTTAAGTCAGTTCCACTCGAGATTAATAAGAATAAACACGGGTTTTATTTCACACTTTATTTTTTATTAATTTCAGGATTGGTTGGAATTACGATAACAGGTGATGCATTTAATTTATACGTATTATTTGAAATCTGTGCCTTGAGTAGCTATTCACTACTTGCATCTGGAGGAAAGAAGACATATCTTGCAACTTTTTATTATCTTCTAATTGGGTCAATAGGGGCCTGTTTTTATTTGATTGGGGTGGCTTACTTATTTATTAAAACGGGTTCATTAAATATGGCTCATTTATTCGAGTTAATTCCACCGATATATTTTACGAAATCAATTTTAATCGGTTTTATTTTTATTAACTTGGGATTATTTATTAAAATGGCTTTATTTCCAGTTCATAGTTGGTTGCCTAATATTTATTCAAAAGCACCTATTTCAACCACCTGTTTACTTGCCCCTCTTGGAACTAAATTAACCATTTATATATTAATTCGTTTTTATTTTGATGTTTTTACACCTGAGTTTGTTTTTCAAGTATTAAATATTAAAAATGTTATGGTCTGGATATCAACAATTGCAATTATTGTGGGGTCAATGTACGCTATTTTTCATACCAATTATCGTAAAATAATCACGTTTATTGTTGTTGCTGAGATTGGGTATATTGTTGGTGGTGTTTGGACTGGGCACCCTGATTCTTTAACCGGTGCAATCTATCACATATTGGCAGATTCATTAATGACATTATCTTTATTCATGATTGGTGGAATGATACTGTTTTATATAAAATCTGAGAAAATGTCTGATTGTTCGAATATATTTAAACAACTTCCATTTACTGCAGTTGCTTTAATTGTTGTTTTTGCTTCTATAGTTGGCATTCCTCCAACATCGGGGTTCTTTTCAAAAATGTATTTGATTAAGGGGGCATTCCAAATGGGGTACTTTCAATTTATAGTTGCGCTGTTATTCTCGTCATTAGCTTCATTATTTATATTCTTTAGGCTATTTGAATCGTATTTTTACAATAAATCTGATGATGTGGGTATTGTACGTATTAAAGAGAGCCGTTTATTTGTCATTCCTTTATTGAGCATATCGACTGGAATTATCGTTTTAGGGATTACATTTAATTATTGGTTTCATTATATTCAAAACATTATTCCGGTGGGATTGAGGTAATTGCATGTTCTTAACTAAACTCTTTTTATTAATTTTAATTCCTATTATTGGCGCATTGTTTATTTATTTTGCTAGGAAAAACGAGAATCGCCGAGAAGCGGTCAGTTTTATTACGGCATTTTCCCTTTTTGGAATCGTATTAAATCTATTTAATTCATCAAATATTAATGGGGAAATTATTCACTTGGTTCAATTATTTCCAGGGGTATCAATTTCTTTTTTTTATGATCATTTAAGCATTCTATTTGCATTTGTAGCTTCTTCGTTATGGATTGTTACAACCTTGTACTCCATTGGTTATATGAGAGGTCTAAGTGAAAAGAATCAAACACGTTTTTTTATTTGTTTTGCAATAGCCATTTCAGCAACCATGGGGGTGGCTTTTTCAGCAAATCTTTTAACGCTTTACATTTTTTATGAATTATTATCAATCTCAACGTACGCATTGGTTGGTCATCATCAAACAGATGAAGCGAAAGCGGGTGCTAGAAAATATTTAATCTATTTATTTGGTGGATCCATTGGTTTGGTTTTACCGGCCATGATTATCATTTATCAAATTACAGGAACATTGGATTTCAATTATGCCGGAATAATTCCTGATTATTTTAATCCAAAGATGTTAATTGCATTGCTGTTAATGTTCCTATATGGTTTCGGAAAGGCGGGACTCATGCCGTTGCATGCTTGGTTACCCGGAGCCATGGTAGCACCGACACCAGTAAGTTCATTATTGCATGCTGTTGCCGTTGTAAAAGTCGGAGTTTTCAGTATTGTTAGAGTAATAACAGGTATTTTTGGTTATCACTTATTAAGCGTTACATCATTAAATATGCTCATTTGTTACATTGCCGCGTTTACTGTGATTGTTGCGTCTCTTATTGCTTTGTATCAGGATAGTTTAAAAAGACGTTTAGCTTTTTCAACGATTGGACAATTAGCTTATATTATAATGGGCGTTGGGTTGGCATCGTCATTAGGTTTTACAGGTGGTATTTTGCATATTGTTATGCATGCATTTGGTAAAATAACGTTGTTTTTTTGTGCTGGAGCCATTTATGTCGCAACAAAAAAGAAGTATGTATCCCAATTAGATGGCATTGGAAAACAAATGCCCTTTACAATGACCGCATTTTTTATTGGGGCACTTAGTGTTACCGGGTTACCTCCAACGGGAGGATTTATTAGTAAATGGATGATGTTACTGGGTGCATTGGATGCCAATATGATTTTGATAATGGTCGTTTATTTGGTCAGTTCTTTTTTGAACGCGTGCTATTTCTTTCCGGTAATATATCGAGCCTTTTTCAAAGAGTCCGGTCCTAATGATCATCAAGTTGGCGTTAAAGAAGCCCCTGCATTTTGTGTAATACCACCGGTAGTTACAGCCATCTGCAGCATTTTATTATTTTTTAAATATGAGATTTTTACAACAATTATTGGGGGAGCTAATTAATGAATAGTAATCATTCAACGCCTTTATTTTATAGATCAAAAGTTCGCAAGGCTCTATGGAATTTACTAATATTTTTTTGCACGTTTCCAATAGGTTATGAATTAATATCCGAAAAGCGTTACTCATATTTTGCAAAAGATGGGTTTCAATCAATTGATGCTGTCTTTTCATTTTATGGTTTAATTGGTTTATTTGGTTCATTGTCATTTATTGTTGTTGCGAAGGCATTGAGTTTTTTCATTAGAGTAGGAGAGGCATATTATAATGACGATTATTAGTTTAACACCAGGATTACTCTATATTCTTAGTGGTCTTTTTTCTTATTTTTTAAAAGGGAAGTTACAAAAGTTATTTATAATATCCGTACCTATTATTGCTTTTTTTCAACTGTTAAGTCTTAAATCATCGGATTCATATATTGTTAGTTTTTTAATGTCAAACATTAACCTATTACGAGTGGATAACTTAAGCTTAGTGTTTGGATATGTGTTTGTTATTAGTTCTTTTGCCGGATTTCTATATGGTATCGGAACAGCAAAAAAAGCGGAGTATAGTAGTGCCTTAATTTATATTGGCAGTGCGTTATCGGTGGTTTTTGCCCGTGATTTAATAACACTTTATATTTTCTGGGAATTTATGGCGCTAAGCTCTGTGTTTTTAGTGTTACTAAAACGAACAGAGCGATCGAGAAAAGCATCGTTACGCTATCTAATGGTTCACATATTCGGCGGCCTAATTCTTTTATCGGGAATAATGATTCATATCCATAACACGGGCTCAATTGCATTTGGTCGTTTTAGTATTGAAAGTGTTTCTACATGGTTAATGTTAATTGGTGTTCTCGTTAATGCCGCTGCTTTACCATTTTCTTCATGGTTACCAGATGCCTATTCAGAATCCACAATAATGGGAGGAGTTATTCTCAGTGCATATACGTCAAAAACAGCTGTTTATGCATTACTTAGAGGGTTTGCTGGATGGGATATTTTAATCTGGTTGGGATTAGGTATGGCAATTTATGGAGTAATATATGCACTACTCGAAAATGATATTCGTCGAATACTTGGGTATGGAATTATCAATCAAGTTGGGTTTATGGTATGTGCTGCGGGAATTGGAACACCTCTTGCAATTGCAGCTGCTACCGGACACGCATTCTGCCACATTGTATACAAGGCTTTGTTATGGATGTCAGCGGGTGCCGTAATAAAAAGCACAGGAAAATCAAAATTCACTGACTTGGGTGGATTGTATCATAAAATGCCCCTTACCTTCTCATTAACATTAATTGGTGCGCTAACAATTGGAGCGCCATTAACCACTGCATTTACTTCAAAAGCGATGATTCTTCAATCTGTTCAATATCAAAAGCTTTTTTGGCCTTGGTTTTTATTACAGATTTCATCAGCCGGTATATTTTTCAACCTAGGTGTAAAATATCCTTTTTTAATTTTCTTTGGTAAAGATCGAAACCTATCAGCTTCTGAATCAAATAAACCAATGTTATTAGGAATGACTATTTTAGCATTTCTGTGCATTTATCTGGGCTGTTTTCCGCAAAAACTTTATACTTTATTACCATACAGTACTCAAGTATTGAAGAGTATGCCGTCTTCATTTACTGAAATATACATGGACAACTTTAAGTATGTATTAATTAAGGTTCAGTTAATAGCTTTTACAACATTAGCATTCTTTTTAACGTATAGAAAATTTAAACAAACGGATACTATATCCTTGGATTTCGATTGGATATATCGTCGGTTATTAAGATATGTTGTGATCTTTATCATTGCTTTTATTGATTTTATTTATAATTCAATTAATTCAATTACAATGGTGTTTGTAAAAGCAATTGTCAAATTCTTTCAAAATTCTATTCCATATCTTTTATATCTACTAAATATTCCTTATTTAAGAATAAGTAACGTACGAATTAACAAGTTTCAATTGATGGATGGATATTCAAATACAATAAAAAAACAAGCGTTGCCTTTTACTGTGATCGGATCTTCAGTTTTCATTATATTTATTCTATTGTATTTATTGGTTTAATAGCTTATTAAATAGTATAAATTTCATTGTATAATAAAACTATTTAAATAGGTGTTAAATGAATGATTTTATAAATGTTGATGAATTATAAGAGAAGAACATCCTTTAGCGTTGAAGCGTCAATTAAACAGCCAAAAAATCAGGAGAAATCGTCAAAAAATTGTCCTAAATGCAAAGAGCTTATGACAAATGTTAAACATGGTGATATTGGCATGGATAAATGTGAATTTTGCCATGGGTATTGGATCAAAGATGGTCAACTTGAGTATTTATGTGAAAATCTATCAGAATACCAGTTGGACTTATTACATTCAATTGGTCAATCAAAAGAAAAAAAGAAGAATTACAATAATCTTTTTCACTTTAATTCTCGGATGAGATGTCCGGATTGCCCTAAAGATTTAAGGGAGATTTATTTTAAACTTGATCATAATATTAAATTGGATATTTGTGACCGTTGCCATGGGGTATTCTATGATTCAAACGAGCTTAATCAAATCATAAAACTAATAAGAAATTCCAACATTTAGAGATAAAATTAATCGGACAAATCTTTAAATTAATTTTCTTCAGATTTTGATTGCTTATCTTTTGATGTTTTATTCTCTTTTGAAGATTCTTCAAATCCTTTTTGGAGTTCTTTTCTGGCTTCTCCAAGTGATTTTGCAAACTTTGGCAATGACTTTGCGCCAAATAAAATAAAAACGATTAAAACAATAATGATTAATTCAGTTGAACCAATCATTAGTGAGCACCTTTTTTATGATCGGAGTAATTTTCAATAACGTTTACTGGCGTTTTGTAATTATATGGTCTTTGAACTTCATCAGTGATTGCACCCCGATAGGCTAGATCTATAAATGTAAATAGGAAGAATAGTATCATAGCGGCTATACCACCAAATACAAAAATTAGGTTTGCTTTTTCCCAACGTAATCCCATAAAAAAGGCACCAACCAATGATGCTTTAAATATAGCAACAGCCAAAGCTACTGGGGTATTTAAAATACCTAAATCAACTCTTGAGATCAATACAGTAAAAATCGTTAAAATCAGTAACGCTATGAATGTGAACTGATAATATTTTTTTGGAATAATAAAATGACCTGCCATCTAAAACCTCACAATAAATATAATAATGGAAATAAGAATATCCAAACAACATCAACAAAATGCCAATATAGACCAACCATCTCTACGGGCGTGATATATTCTTTGTTTACGTTTCCTTTACTGACTCGGTAGATTAGCCATGCAATGAGTAGCATGCCAATAATGACGTGAATGGCATGCAACCCTGTGATTGTGAAATACAATCCAAAGAAAATATGCAGTGTATCAAATGGCCCTTCACCACTAAATAACATCCCTGGGTAATAACCATGGTCAAATTTGGATTTATATTCAAATCCTTTAATAACTAAGAATATTGTCGCTAAAACAAATGTTGCAACTAAATTTGCAATTGTTTTTTTTGTATGGCCATGTTGTATGTGATATACCGACATTACCATTGTAAAACTGCTGATAATTAAAAAAATGGTATTAACAAAACCCATTTTCCAATCAAGTAAAGAACTTGCATAAAAAAACATTTCTGGGTGAAAAAATCGATAAACACCATAGGCTACAAATAATCCACTAAAAAAAAGAATCTCCTGGGCCATAAATGCCCACATTCCTAGTTTACATGCTTCAAACTCTTGGTGAGCATCCTTAAAGTAATGTGGTGTCTCTCTTTTTGCTATGGTTTCCATTATGATTCTTCGACTCCATATTCATAAGGACCTTTCGTTACAATAGGTGATTTTTCAAATGCATGATAAGCTGGTGGCGACGGTAATTCGGTCCACTCTAATGTTAATGCTCCCCATGGATTAGCATGAGCTTTTTTTCCAGACGTTAATGATTTTACAAGATAAATTAGCATTATGATGAAACCAATAGCCAATAACCATGATCCAACGGTTGATATTTGATGATAAATTTGAAATTCGTCAATGTAGCTGTAGTACCTTCGAGGCATGCCCTTTGATCCCATGATAAATTGAATAAAGAATGTTAAATTAAAACCAATGAAAATAAACCAATAAGCAACTTTGGCCCATGATTCTGAATACATTTTACCAAACATTTTAGGCCACCAGTAGTGTAACCCACTGATAAACGCATACAATGTTCCTCCAAACATCACATAGTGGAAATGAGCAACAACAAAGTACGTATCATGCAAGTGAACGTCAATAGCAAGCGCCCCCAAAAATATCCCTGTAAATCCCCCGATGACAAATAGAAAAAGAAAACCTAGAAAATATAAAAATGGCGTACTTAAATCAATGGATCCTTTGTACATTGTGGCAATCCAATTGAAAATTTTAATTCCTGACGGTATTGCGACTAAAAATGTTAAAAATGAAAATATTGTTGCCGCAACTTCTGACTCAGACGTAAATAGGTGATGCCCCCATACTAAAAATGATATAATGGCGATGGCAATACTTGAATAAGCGATAGCCCCATACCCAAATATATTTTTTCTGCAAAATGTTGTAACAACTTCATTCATTACACCCATTGCGGGTAAAATCATAATATAAACGGCTGGATGAGAATAAAACCAAAAGAAATGTTGAAATAAAACGGGGTCCCCTCCAATTGCCGGGTCAAATATACCAATTCCCCAAACCTTCTCTAATAATAATAATACCAATGTTATTGCTAATACGGGTGTCGCTAATACTTGAATAATTGCTGTTGCATATAAGGACCATACGAATAGTGGCATACGGAACCATCCCATCCCAGGCGCTCTTAAATAATGGATGGTTGAAATAAAATTAACACCAGTTAATATTGATGAAAAACCGAGGATAAATATCCCCGTTACCATTGTAATCACTGCTGTATCCGTTGTTGTTGAATATGGGGTGTAAAATGTCCAGCCGGTATCTACAGAACCTAAAATAATACTGGCAATACAAAATATTGCACCCAAAATGTATATGTGAAAACTCGCTAAATTTAATCTAGGAAATGCAACATCATTTGCCCCAATTTGTAGAGGTAGTAAAAAATTACCCAGTGTCGCAGGTATTGACGGTACAATGAATAAAAATACCATGATGGCGCCATGCAATGTAAATGCCTGATTGTACTGTTTAGCCGTTAACATAATCTTATCTGGTGACAATAATTCAAATCGTAATGCTAACGCTGCAAATCCCCCAATGGCAAAGGCGGCAAATATTGTGACAAGGTACATGACACCTATTCGCTTGTGATCTAAGGAAAATAACCAACTCATCAATCCTTTTTTTTCATTAATATAGTTTTTCATTATTTACTTAATTCCTTTATATATTCTATAATGGCTTGAATTTCCTTATCAACCAAAAGCCCTTGGTAAGATGGCATTACCGGTTGATAACCACTGACAATTTTTCTTTGTGGATAAAATATTGATTCTTTTAAATAGACTTCATCCGCTAATGCAGATGTTCCATCTGTGAATTTTCTGTTCTTTTGATACAAATCTTTCCACGTTGGACCAACCATATCAGTTCCATCAACTGAATGACACGCATTGCACCCTTTCTTTACATAAATCAGTTTACCCGATTCACTTAACGGAATCGAGTCGTCAAAATCAACTTCTTTTAAAAATGATATATAGTCGTTATCATCAACAACATTAAGAACAGCAATCATTTTTGAATGTTGATCCCCACAATACTCTGTACAAAATATGTTATAGTTTCCTAGTTTATTTGCCTCAAAAGATAATATGGTATATCGATTAGGAATAACATCTCTTTTAACCCTTAAATTTGGCAAATAAAAACTATGCAGAACATCATAGCTACTCATTATAAGTTTGATTGGCTGATTCGCGGGAACGACAAGCTCATCAATTGTTTTTTTTCCATTTGGATAAGTAAATTCCCAAAACCATTTTTTTCCAGTCACATAAATTTCAAGAGCGTTTGGCTTGACTGTTCTCATGACCAAATACTCTTTAAATCCCCAAACAAATATTATTAATACGATAAATGTTGGAATAACTGTCCAAATTACTTCAAGTTTAATGTTGTGTGTTATTTGTTTTTTCGCTAATTGTGTTGGTCGTTCTCTTTTTCCACTGATTATGAAAAAAAAGCCAAATAAAACGAGCCCAACCAACAATGCCACTGAAAGCCAAAATATGACGTAGAACAGAATGTCAAATTGACCTAAATCTGCGGAGATATTTTCAGGAAGATATAATGTGCCTTTTTTGGTTAAACTTTGTATATTATTCATTTTTATTTAATAACTTTTCTTTTCGCAACATTTGAATAATAATTATACTGAGTATACAAACAGTTATCAAGCATAGTAGCCGTAGTATTTTAAATATCATAAAACTATACGTTTGATTATCTGGATCAAAATAATAACAATAAGTGATTACTTTTTCTTTAAAGGATTTTATAGGTTTGCTTGTCATGATAGAGAAATCAAATGTTTTTTTATCAAAAGTTACTCCTTCTAAATAATTTATAATTTTATCATTATAAAAAAAGATGGCAGAGGAATGTGAATAATCATTGGTTCGTTTAATGTATTTATAGTTGAACCCAAAGTCTTCGGTTATTTTTTTAATTTCTTTTTCAGAGCCTTTTAAAAACAACCATCCGTTATTTATATTTAATTGATTAAGGTATTTTCGTTTATATGATTTAAGATTTTCATTTGATTCTTTTGGATCAATACTAATGGTGAGTATTTGATAATCATCAGCAATTCTATAATCGCTTTTCTTTATCACATCTGTTAATCCATCCAATAACAAGTGACAAAGGAGTGGACAATTTAGATATACAAAATTAATAATGGTTGGCTTATCATTAATGACATCTTTTAAATTAATAACTTTATCATATTCATCAGTTAGGTATATATTTTGAGTAACAGAACTTTCTATTTTATTTTGAATACCAACATTTTTAAATTCAAAAGGAGTTTCATTTGAATAAAGTTGAGTATGACTACTTATTATAACGAGTAATAGTAATAAAAATCGCATCATTAAGTTTTACTTTATTATTTTCAGTTGAATTTAGATAATTATTTTCCCACTGCCTCAATTGTTGTAAGTTAAAAGAGCTTGAGTTTTCAAGTTCATTAATCGATTCCTGACTCTTCAATGAACCTTGAAAATATAGAAGTAAGCCAAATGTCATTAGCATGATAAATATAATTGTAATAATTATACAAATTATAATGGGAATATGTTTAGGTTGATTAATGTCATAATCCATATTTGTCATAATGCATTCTCCAATTTTTTTGACTCTGAATATCGTGGGTCATTTTCTGGTAATATTTTATATTTAAGAATTTTAAATGAAATTAGTGGAATTATAATTAAACTAAATACAATCAATAATAGATATTCATTTATTGAGATGCTGTTGACTTCTGTAAAATTTGGATAAACAATAAACCGAATATCTAAATAATGAATAATAATAAATAATATACAAAAACTTATTCTACCAATTGAGCTTCTTTTTACATGTCGTGACATAAATCCAAATAAGGGCAATAAAAAGTGAAGTACAATTAGAGTGAAAAATAGTATTTTCCATTCTCCAATTAATCGAGGGTAATACCATTGGGTAAATTCAGGAATATTTGCATACCAGGTTAAAAAATATTGTGAAAATGATACGTATGACCAAAAAATTACAAACCCATACAATAACTTACTTAAATCATGAAAATGTTCAGTATTAGGGTAGTCTTTTACAAGATTATAACGAAGCAAAATTTCGTAAATTAGAATCGTTACAGCTAATACGAAAACCATGCATCCAGCAAAATAGTAGATACCAAAGATCGTTGAAAACCAGTGTGGGTATAATGACATTAGCCAATCAAACGATGCAAAAGAAGTAACGAGTGACATGAGCAATATAGCCAATGGTGATTTTCTTTGTAAATTTTTTGTTATTTCTGAGGATTCTTCTTTATTTGAGTTATCTTGTCGTATTGAATTTTTCCAATAAAAAGATGATACGACAGAAAATACGACAAAGTATATGATATTTCTAACAACAAAAAATTCTAAATTTAAATAGGGTAGTTTAGCTTGAATTAATGGGTCATGCGCAATGTGTGATGGGTCTAGCCATTCAAATATATGATCTAAACCAAACAATATTGGAATAAATAATAATGCATAAATAGGTAACAAACTCATTAGGTGCTCGGGTACTCGTTTAATTACAACGCCCCATCCGGCTCTCGTTAAATACATAAGCAAGATTAAAAATGTTGCACCAATACTTAAAGAGATAAAATAACCATACACACTTAAATAATCTAAATAGAATGGCCCAGAGCTTCTATTGATGTAAAATAAAAATAAAAGACCAAGAATACCAAAAACAAGTAAGACTTTTAATAGTTTATTTAAAATATTATTTGTCATTGGTTATCCTCTCATTAATTCTTCTTCTTTCTGTCTTTGTTGCTCGTGTCATTGTTTGTAAAGCCCTAACATATAATACAACTTGCCATATTTCTTTTGAGTTAAGTTTGTTACCGTAACCAGGCATCGATCGAATACCATTCTTTATAATATTGTAAATTTCTTTGTCTGATTTCTTTACAGTAACATCTTCTAATAAATTGCTAGCAATCCACCCATTTTGTGAAACGATACTTTTTGTTCCATTCCCAGTTTTTGTATGGCATGCACTGCAATAAATATTATAATCTTTTTGCCCGTTTTTAATAAAATATTCATCGATTTTAAATTCACCTAGTTTTTGATCATTAATATTTTGTTCAAATTGAATCGTATTTTCTGGGATATCTAGCGGATTTGTTTGGGCTTTAATCTTAGGTTGAAAGTCAAAATTTATATTGGGATGCACGGGTGTCTTTTCAGTTCTCCATCCGCGACATGATACCATGAAAATAGCTAAAATAATTAATATGCTTATTTTTTTCATTCTTCAATTCTTTCTATATTATTTGCACCGGATCTTTTAAGAAATGTTTTTGTTTTTTCTTCATCAAAATTCTTGTCTTTTGAAGAAATTGAAAGAAAAAAACCAGAACATGTTGCTCTTTTTATTGACTCATTATTAAAAATTGGTTTATACCAGGTTGGCAGCTTGTTTAATCCAAACATGCCAAATACTGTAAAAAACGCGGTTAATAAAATCGTTAATTCAAATGATACTGGAACAAATGCGGGTAATGCAGCATAAGGCTTACCAGATAATGGTATTTTGTAATCAATTCCATTGGTCCATACCTGCAATGTAATACCTATAGTTAATCCAATCATACACCCGATGAGGGATAACCATGGCAAAATACTTGCTTCAATGCCCATTGCTTTTTCAATGCCATGAACTGGAAATGGTGAGTATGTATCAAAGTCTGTATAACCTGAATCTCTAACTTTTTTTGATAATTGGATTAACTCTTTTGGGTTTTCTACTTCGCATAAGTATCCGTGGAACTTCATTATATTTTCTCCTCATGGGAATCATAATAATGTGGGTCGGCTGTAGACATAACACTTTTTACTTCGGAAATTGATATCATAGGTAAAAACTTTAAAAAAAGTAGAAATAGTGTGAAAAATAAACCAAAGCTTCCCACAAATGTCATAATATCAACCCATGTTGGTACATAATAGTCCCATGAAGATGGTAAAAAGTCACGATGCAATGAGGTAACTGTAATAACAAACCTTTCAAACCACATGCCAATATTTACAAAGATTGAAATAATAAACATAATTGGAATATTTGTTCTTAATTTTTTAAACCAAAAAAACTGTGGGGATATTACATTGCATGAAACCATGATCCAGTATGCCCATGCGTATGGGCCAAATGCTCGGTTTATAAACGCAAATGCTTCGTATTGGTTTGCAGAATACCATGCCATAAAGAATTCCATGGCATACGCGTATCCTACCATGGTACCCGTAGCTAATATGAATTTATTCATGTTTTCCAAATGCCGTATCGTTACAAGATCTTCTAATCCAAATATTTTTCTTGCAATAATTAATAATGTTAAAACCATTGCAAATCCGGAAAATATGGCTCCCGCAACAAAATATGGGGGAAATATAGTCGTATGCCAACCAGGTAGGTTTGATGTGGCAAAGTCAAAGCTTACAATAGAATGAACTGAAAGAACCAGTGGGGTAGCTATCGCTGCCAATATTAAATATGCTTTTTCATAATTTAACCAGTGTCTACTTGATCCATTCCAACCGAGTGCAAAAATTCCATAAGCTATTTGTTTTGTTTTTGTTTTGGCTCTATCTCTAAATGTGGCGAGGTCTGGAATCAAACCAACATACCAAAACAGGAGCGAAACTGTAGCATAAGTACTGACAGCAAAAACATCCCATAACAAAGCACTTTTGAAATTAGGCCACATTGCCATTGAATTCGGGATTGGAAACATATAATATGCAACCCAAATTCGACCAATGTGAATTCCTGGGAATATTCCTGCACAAACAACTGCAAAAATAGTCATTGCTTCAGCAAAACGATTAATGGATGTTCTCCATTTTTGTCTAAATAAGAATAGAACCGCTGAAATTAATGTACCAGCATGGCCTATTCCAACCCAGAATACAAAGTTTACAATTGCAAATCCCCATCCCACTGGATTATTTAAACCCCACACACCAACGCCATCCCATACAAGATAACCAATCAGAGAAAATAACATGCCTGCTAGAGAGGCTGATATAGCTAAACCAATAAACCACCATTTTGGGGTTTTTGACTCTGATGGTTTCGCAATAATATCAGAAACTTCTTTGAATGACTTATCCCCCAGTACGAGTGGAACACGTTGAATTTCTTCATTAGTGATGTCCATGACTCTTCTCCTTTTTAGTCTCATTCCAAACATGTTTTTTTATTTTTGCTAGATAAATTGTTCGAGGTTTGGTATTAAGTTCAGTTTGTAATAAATCATATCGTCGTTTACTTTTTCTTTTTTTAGACACCATTGATTTTTCATTACTGATGTCACCAAATACGATTGAATCTGTTGCACATGCTTGCTGACAAGCTGTTTGTAACTTGTCAATTTCTTTTTCATTGTTATTATTTTTAGCTTTAATTTTTGCATTACTAATTCTTTGTAAACAATAGGTGCATTTTTCCATCACACCTCTCATTCGTATGGTAACTTCTGGATTAAATTGCTGTTGAACAGTTTTTGCAGGTTCTCTAAAATAATCAAATAGATGGTTTCGGTCCTTTTTTACTGATTGAGGATTTTTTTGGTGCCAATCGAAAAAGTTGAATCTTCTTACTTTATATGGACAGTTATTTGCACAGTAACGAGTTCCTATACACCGGTTATATGTCATAACATTTAACCCTTCATCATCATGTACGGTTGCATTCACTGGACATACTTGCTCACACGGCGCATTTTCACAATGAACACACGCTACTGGCATGAAGTTAATGGTTGTTTCTTTTGCATCATTTTCTATGAAATAACGGTCAACTCTGAGCCAACTCATTTCTCTGCCACGTTCAACTTCTTTTTTACCAACAACTGGAATATTATTTTCAGCCTGACAAGCAACACTACATGCACTGCAGCCTAGGCAAGAGTTTAAATCAATACTCATTCCCCATTGATATTTACCATCATACTTTAACTCTTTAAATAAACTGTGAATATGGTGTTTTGAGTGATGGGGATGATTAATCTCATCTTCAGTTTTTATTTGTAATATTTTGCTGATTCTGTTTTTTATTCCACTAGCAGCTAATGATTCTTCATCTAAGCCATGATTCATTTGCGTGTCGGCCAGCATTTCTTTTTCATTTAATTTTTCAATAGAGCTAATTTCATAAGATAAATTTGGAGAAAATGAATCTGTAGAAATGCCATATTTTGAAAAAGTTGCATCATAAACAAGTCCATAACCGTAATTGACAGTGATTGTTTCATCATTTTGTCCAGGTAAAATGATGACAGGGCCTTTTAATGTTTTGTTATTAACATTAATCTTTATAACATCACCAGTTTCTAATGCGTGTTTTTTTCCAAAATTATGACTAATTTGTAAGGCATTTCCCCACGTTAATTTGCTTACAGCATCAGGGGTCTCTTGTAACCATGAGTTATTAGAATAACGGCCGTCAAGAAGAGAATAAGAAGGGGTGATAGATAAAGATGGTGAACGATCTTCGTTGGAGTTAATTTTATTAAAAGAGACAAAATCTACTGAAATTTTAGAATTTTTACGTTTCTTGGGGATAACACCAAATCGCTTGAGGGTAACGAAACTAATGTTTTTACGTCGTAAAAAATCTCTTAGATATGTATACGTATTTTTCTTTTCATTTAGTAGTGCCAATAAGATGTCGGTGGTTGATTTACCATTGTATAACGGATTTATTAGAGGTTGTTGGATAGAAATGTGGCCTTCTTTACTTACTAAAACTCCCCAGTCTTCCAAGAAATGTGTTTTAGTTATTAGATATTTAGATAATTCTGAAAATCTATTTTTATAGTCTGTTAAATAAAAGGTATTTAATTTTCCAAGTATTTTACTTGAAATATTTAAAAACCTAGTTAAATCAACCCCAAGGGAAATTACCGACTTTATTTCGCCATTCGTGATTTTTATTTCAAGATCTTTGATACTTTCAAGATATGACCGCTTTGTCAAAAATGAGGTATTTCTTGCGGAATATGTTCGAATATTAACTGTGTTATTTATATTATTTAGAATAGAGTTAATTAGTAAAACCACACTATGAATATCTTTTGAATGTGATTCCCCTGCCGATACAATTGATTTGGATCGATATTTTATTAATAGTTTTATGATTTCTTTTGCTTTTTTAACATTAACAAACTTTAAGTTAAAATTTAAGTTCTTTTCAGAATCAGTATGATAGGACGCCCCATATTTTCTAGCAAGTTCTTTTGCAATATAGTAAATAGTATTTTCTTGTTCCTTAATGCTAGAGTTAATAATAGCATCTGCTTTGGAATCCGATACTGTTAAGCTGTTAGAAAATGATATTGTTTTAAAATTATTTTTTGCTTGAACATATTCCTTAAGTTGGCTTATTCTGGATTTTTCCAGTCCAAGAAAATCATGATTAAATGTTAGCATTAATTTTAAATTAGAGAATTTATAATCAAAAAACCCATCTTTACCTGTAGCATTGTTAATGGTTTTTATTTGGTTATCGTTATTTATGGGGTCAATAAAATATATATTTGTATTTTTGTGTCTGGATTTGATCCTTTTTAATAAATGATTGTTTAAGAGGGAAAATGTATTTGGTAAAACAATCGCTAGTGATTTGTCCTTTTTAACTTTTTCTAACTCTCTGATGATTTTTTTGTAATATGATACAGAGTTATTTGATTGATGTGTTTTTAACCGATCTGGGTCATATAATTGATGAATCTCAGCTTGAATAAATCCGTTGGATTTCCCTAAATTATTGGGATGTCTTGGATTACCATCAATTTTTGTTGGACGACCTTCATAAGATGTTACAATTAAGCCATCAACATCCCCATTTAGTTCAAAGCTTGTTGCATAATAATTTGGAATTCCCGGAATAAGATTATCAGGCTCATCGTTATATGTTTTAATTTTTTTTGATGGTTTTCTGATATTAACGCAGCCTGATAATGTTGCAACAGTCATCCCTGAAGCAATCCCTTTAAGCACGTTTCTTCTTGTTTTTGGTTCTGATAAAAATGTGGTTTCGAATTCCGGTTTTAAATCTTTTATCTGTGACATACGCTACAAGCCTCTCCTGGATTTACATTATATTTTTCCTTTAATTCCAAACCCAATTTCAATTGATCTTTAGGACGCCAATCTAGTTGAGTAACTTTATCTTTAGGCCATAGATATTTTTCTGGCTCTCTATGACACTCCAAGCACCATCCCATACTGAGGGGCTTGGCTTGATATACAACTTCCATTTTATTTACTTGTCCATGACATTGGACACATGAAACACCAACGTTAACATGAGCTGAGTGATTAAAGTATGCATAATCTGGTAACATATGTACCTTTACCCATTCAATGGGCTCGCCAGACTCATAATGACGCGTTAATTTCTTGATGTGCTTTGAATCTTTTTTTACTTGTTTATGACAATTCATGCATGTTTCAGTAGCTGGAATATTTGAATGAGCAGCTTTTTCAACATTTGAATGACAATAACGACAATCTATTCCTATATTATCGACATGAACTGCATGTGAAAATGGAATGGGTTGTTTAGGTTGATAGCCAACATTCAAATGATTTGGTGAAAACCAGAACCAGAACAAATGAACAACCCCACCGAGCAAAATCACAATGGAAATTAGCAATATTATTGGTAAAATATTTGCCCACTCGGGGAATATTTGAGATCTCATTTCAAAATAATATTATCCCAAATTTCAATATTAATCCAACAAATACCACCGATACGATAGTCATTAATTTTAATAAAATATTCAATGACGGCCCAGCCGTATCTTTAAACGGGTCTCCCACAGTATCGCCAATTACCGCGGCTTTGTGCGCGTCGGTACCTTTTCCACCATGAGCACCTTTTTCAATGAATTTCTTGGCGTTGTCCCAAGCGCCTCCGGAGTTGTTAAGCATAACAGCTAATGAAAATCCAGTGGCCACTCCACCAATAAGTAATCCAAGAACCCCTGCAATATTTAAAATAAGTCCTGTTGCAATAGGAACAAGTATTGCCAATAAAGACGGTACTATCATTTCTTTTTGAGCACCAATCGTTGCTATTTCTACACATTTTGCATATTCTGGCGTTCCTGTACCATCTAGAATTCCTTTAATTTCTTTAAATTGACGACGGACTTCTTTGACCATATCTCCAGCGGCTCTTCCTACAGCTAAAATGGTAAATGCACAAAAAACAAATGCGGTCATTGCCCCAATAAAGAGTCCAATTAAAAACTTTGGATTGATTGCATTGATTTGAAATATATCGATTAACTTAACAATGGATAGATCGTTAATCAAATAGATGGCCTTACCTGACAACTCACTTACACGATCAGGTGAATCAGTAAATCCAATATTTCCGATATAATGAACCCCGTTCCCAGCAATTCTTGATAACCAAATCTTTATCGAGTCAATGTATGCTGCGATCAATGCAAGAGCTGTTAATGCGGCTGATCCTATAGCAAAACCTTTTCCCGTAGCCGCTGTTGTATTTCCTAATGAATCTAATGCATCTGTTCTTTCTCGTACAATTGGATCTAGTCCTGCCATTTCAGCATTTCCGCCGGCATTATCAGCAATGGGCCCAAACGCATCTGTTGCGAGCGTGATACCTAGTGTCGATAACATTCCAATTGCTGCAAAAGCAATCCCATATATTCCATGGACCACTGAAGATGCACCTCCAGAAAATAAGTAGGCGGCAATGATACCTATAGAAATAATCATGACCGTAACACCTGTCGATAACATACCAATTGAGATCCCTTGAATAATGGCGGTTGCCCCACCCATCAGAGAATTCTCAGCAATCGATTTTGTTGGCTTATAATGATCCGATGTATAGTATTCTGTTACTTGGCCAATTAAAACACCTGAAATTAGACCCGCAGTAACTGAACCAAATATGCCCCATGATATAAACCCTTGAGTTGCTAGATAAGCGATGAACGCTAAGGTCAAACCTGCCGCAACATTTGTACCAGTATGCAGTGAGGTAAGAAGTTGCTTTTGGTTTGCATTTTCTTTTGTTTTAACCGTAAAGATACCAATTATTGAAAATAAAATACCGCCTCCTGCAACAATCATTGGCGCAAGAATCGGTTGTATGTTTAATGTGGTGCCAGCATTAGCAATCATTAAGGTAGCTCCTAACGAAGCACATGCTAAAATTGATCCACAGTATGATTCATACAAATCGGCTCCCATACCGGCCACATCGCCAACGTTATCCCCTACATTATCGGCGATTGTTGCTGGATTTCTGGGGTCATCTTCAGGAATCCCTGCTTCAACTTTTCCAACTAAATCAGCACCAACGTCTGCAGCTTTTGTAAATATTCCCCCACCAACTCTAGAGAAAAGAGCCATAATCGAAGCTCCCATACCGTATGGAAGTAGTGATGTTGTTAACTCGACAAACTTATACTTTTGAAATTCTATAGTGTTAACAATTGATGAATCCCAGGACTGAATATTTAATTTTTGTAAAATCATTGATGAGATGTCTAATATGTTGTTATTGAAAAAATAATTTAAAACTAAGAACCAAACAGATAAGTCCAACAATCCAAATCCGACAACAATCAACCCCATAATAGCCCCAGCTCTAAATGAAACCTTCAGCCCTTTGTTTAAGGATGTTTGACAAGCATTTGCCGTTCTAGCACTTGCATTTGTTGCTGTTTTCATACCAAGGTAGCCACAAACGCCAGACCAAATACCGCCACTTAAAAATATGAAAGGAACAAAAATATTTTGAATGCCAAGAAATGCCATGATACAAAGCAACGCAAAAATGATGGCAAATACATAAGTAATAATTTTATATTGACGAGATAAATAGGCCATGGCCCCCTCTTTAACGTATCCTGCAATTTCTTTCATTCGGGGAGTGCCTTCATCCTCTTTAGAAACATTAATGTAGAATATTCTGGCTGTAATTAGTGCAACCATTGCTCCAATTGGCGCTAAATACCAAAGTAAAGGTAGTGTATTCATGATTTATCCTTTCAATTTAAGTAAATATTTTTGTTAATGAAGAATATTATCACTAATACTGTAAAAAATTGTCAATGACTATTACTATATTTAATAGATGACAAAAAAATTAATGCATTATATTGCCTTTACAAAACCAGGAATTAGTAGGGCTCAAATTCTTACGGTTTCAATTGGTTACTTTTTAGCAAAGCAGTCCATTTTAATTGATCATATTTTTATTTTCTTAATTATTGGGACGTATTGCTTTTCAGGCGCAGCTTGTGGGGCAAATAACCTTTTCGAAGTTGATTATGATAAAAAAATGTCAAGAACAAGTTCTAGAGAGTTGGTTGTAGGTAAAATAACGAATGTGGAAGCCGTTTTAATTATTACATTCCTGTTTTTGATAGCCTGCTATTTTACCATAAAAATAAATATGGCTACTTTTATTGTCTCTATAATGACTGTTTTTATTTACGTTTTGATTTATACCCCTCTCAAAAGATTCTCTTGGATTAATACCCATGTTGGAGCAATACCCGGAGCATTGCCTCTACTTGGTGGTTGGCTTGCAACAGGGACCCCTATTCATATGTCTGTTATTTCCTTGTTTTTCACATTATTCTGTTGGCAGATCCCGCATTTTTACGCATTATCAATCATGTACTTTGATGAATATAAATCGGCAGGATTTCGAATGTTACCTAACCAATTAGGCGGAATAGCGGCAACAAAACGGCAAATATTATTTTTTACAATACTTATGATATTATCATCCGTATATCCTTTTTTTATTGGGTTTTTAAGTGCAGTTTATTTGGTTGGTGTTTTAATTTTATCTTTTGTGTTTTTTCGATTTGTTTTGAAGGCAAACAAAGAATTGAAAAAGAATGCAAAGAAATTGTTTCTTTTATCGATAATTTATTTACCATTATGGTTTACACTGATAATTGTTGATATCGTTTTAAGTTAACAAATAAATGTTTGAAGGGATGATGTAGTTGGGAATATCAAATGCTGGAGGAATGTCTAAAGGAACTGGGCCAATTTGGTCCGGTGCTAAGCCACCTGCTGGACAACCATTAAAGCCTGCAGAAGAAGCTTTTGAAATGCATAAAGAGGTTTCTGCACCCGGAACAAAATCCACAAGTGCTGCCTCAAAAACAGCCGACGTATCCACACCTGCGCAAACTCAAAAAGCCCAAGAATCAGGACCTATTACTCAAATTTCTAATTTATCTGTTAAGGATATATTGCAGCAATTAGCTAATATTAAAGTGCCTGTCAATGATCATAACCAAGAATTGGCATTACTTATGGCCGCGCATGGAATTGAAATTTCGGAAGAAAGTTTTGCGATCATAAATAAGCTTTTAAAGGGGAATAAGTCAAAAGTTGCCAAAGAAAGTGCCATATTGCTTGTTTCCAAAGGGTTGGGTGGAGATGTGGACGATGTTGGGATTTTAAATAATCTATTGAGTAAGAATTCGCAAGTGTCTGATTCATTAAAGAACTTAACTCAAATGCAATCGAATATGATGGCTCTATTAAACAATGCTGTAAAAGATCATCCAGGACTTCATGCATTTGCTGCGATATTTGATGATTTCAATGAGCAATTGAAAAAGACAAAAAAGATTAGTCATTCGAATCAGTTGTTAGCAAACCCCGGAGAATTATTGGATGATGCCATGACCATGCAATCTTTTTTGAAAGGTTTAAATGGGAAATTGAATATGAATAGCAAAATAATGTCGACATACCTTAGCGAGTTGGCAAAATTGAATGAAAACCTCATGGGGCAAATCATTCTTAGTCAAGATTCAGTTAAGCAGCCATTGGGCTTGCTGGAATCATATCATTATTTTCAGATTCCAAATCCATTGGCTGCACAAGCCGTGATTGAGATGCTGTTAAGAAAGCAAGCAAGATCAAAATTAAGTAGAAATAAAGAAGAATCCAATGAAAATAATCAAGAAAAACTCATCATTTCAATGGATACCGAAACCATGGGGACAATTACGGTTATAGTGGTCGTTATGGGATTTAAAGTATGGTGTACGATTTATTCCGATCAAGATAGTGCAATTGGGCATGTAAACTCTTTTCGAAATGAACTGTCAGAAAATTTGAAAAAATACCAATACAATCTTGAGGAATTCAAAACATCAAGAAAAAAAATTAATATTCAAAAATTTATTGCGCCATCACAGGATATTTCTGAAGTAAAAAGGATTCAAACTGAAATATGAAGGATAGAAAAGAGCAGATATTAAGAAAAAGAAAAGCGCTTGAAAATAAGCTGCGTTCAAAAATGGATGAGCTCTCAAGCAAAGATAAGGAGAGTCTTCAGGCAATTGCCATAAAATATGATAAAGATTCAAAAAAAGCCCCAACGATTGTTGCATCAGGCCGCGGGAAGGTTGCGAAAAAAATTCTTGAACTGGCAGAAGATAATAAGATTCCTATGGTAGAAGATCCAAAATTGTCAAAATTACTTTCTTCGCTTAGAATAAGAAGTGAAATTCCGTCAAATTTATTTAAGGTGGTCGCCGAAATATTAGCTTTTATTTTTTATTTAGAAAAAATGGCATCCAAAAGGTCCAAGCTTAGATCCAAATTTAAAAGGATTAAAGAATGAGATTATTAATTTTAATGGTTATTTTTACAATGTATATAAACGCTGCGGAGCATAACCCACTTCAGTATGAGCGGTATGACGATATTGTACTACCGTTACTAAAAATGAATTCCGCATCAATGGGAGGATTTATGGATGCCATGAAATCATACATTGTTTATACCGCCATTCAAAATGTGCCCGGAACAAAAGAGTCTGGTGTTGGTTACTACTATGATAATAAGTCTAGAAACATGAAGCGGGTATTGTTTTATCGATTATCGAAAGGGTATGCACGAGAAACCCGTAAGGCACTGGATTTTTACGTTGAGGGAAGTGGTTTTTTTGTCATTGAACTTCCAGGAGGTTGGCCGGCATATACACAAGATGGTCGGTTTGAGTTGGACGAAAACGGCCGTTTGGTTACCTTTGAAGAAAATTTTCCTGTATTAGGTGAAAATGGGTATATTTATCTTAATGGGGGTGGGGTAGATGTGAATAAGCAAGGGGTTATTTATCAGAATGGCTCAATAGTGGATACATTTCGATTGGAATGGCCAGAAAAAAATCATGATTTAAAATCGTTCAATCATAAAATCTTCTATTTATCGAAAGAAGATTATGAAAATAAAAATAAATGGCACCCAGCAGATGTTGAGGTCTTGCAAGGGCATGTGATGGATTCAACAATTACAAAAGGGTATATTGGCCTTGTTCCTGAATGGAAAAATGGACATGAGGCAAATGTGAAAATGGTAAAAGCATACTTGAAAAATATGTCATTGGCTGTTCAGGCAGCAAATCCGCAATAAACAAAGGAGGAATAAATGTTTCAACAATTTAATATTTCAAGATCAGGGTTTGGAACGTACCAAAAAATGATGTTTAATATTACAAATAATATTGCAAACGCTCAAACCCCAGGATATAAGCAAACGAGGGTTGAACTGGCAACATTATTTCCTGTAATTTTGCAAGAAGCTGAAGTAAAGTATGCGCAGGATGAGGATTTGAATCCATACATTAAGAAGAAGAGAGGGATTGAACTTGGAACAGGGGTTCGTGTTGAGGCAATCTCAACAGATTTTTCAGAAGGAAATCTGCAAGTTACAAAAAACGAACTGGATGTTGCGGTTCGTGGGGAAGGTTTTTTTCAGTTCAGAAAACCGGATGGTAATATTGTATATTCACGTGCAGGAAACTTAGCAAAGGATGTGGATGGGAATATAATTAGTCAATCGGGGTATTTATTAGATCCCCCAATTCGAATTCCACAAAATACCACGCAATTAACCATAGATCCTGAAGGTAGGGTTTACGCAACGGTTAACAATGAATCATTGCCAAGAGAAATTGGACAAATTCTATTGGCACGTTTTAACAACCCTGATGGATTAAAAAACGTTGGAAATAATTTTTACAAGGAAACCGTTGATTCTGGGGATGCGATAGTTGAGGTTCCCGGTAGAAATGCAACGGGTCAAGTTGTTCAGTTTTCAATTGAAAATTCAAATGTGGACATCATTAAAGAAATGATGGATATGATCATGACACAAAAGGGACTCGAGTTACTTGGAAAGGCGATGCAGTCAGGTGAGCAAATGCTCAAAGCTGGTATGGGTATGACGTAACACATGAGATTATTATTTCTATTCTTAATTATAGGAATAAATAGCCATGCGGTTGAATTAGCATGCGACAATGTAAATGAATCGATAATGGAAAAAATAACAGATTTAGTAAAAGAAAGTTATTCTAAGGTCCAATTTGCTGAGTTAACCATTGATGCTTTAGGATCTGAATTGCCAACCGATTGTGATTATGTTTCATTCCAATTTCCGAAAAAAGTAGATTTGTCGAGTGATTTAATTATACGGTTTGATGCCCATAAAAATGATTTGTTTCAGAAAAGATCAACCAGAATTTTTCGATTTAAAGGGTTTGCAAATGTATTGAGGGCATCAAAGATTTTACATAGAGGGGATGATGTGTCCGAAAAAAGTGTGGTTTCGGGAAAAATAAAATTGAACAAGGTGAACCAACATACCGTTAGTTCAATAACCCCAATGGCGTACCAATATCGAAATTATATTGATAAAGATCAAATTATTGAAAACTGGATGATTGAAAAAAAACCAGATGTTAAAAAAGGAGAATTGATTAGCGCTATTGTAAAAAAAGAGAAGATTACATTGACTTTAGATGCGAGAATTTTAGAAAATGGGAATATAGGGGATAATGTGAAATTAAAATTAAGTAAAAATAATAAGATTTTGTTAGGAACATTGCATGATAAAAAAACAGTTATTATTTCTAGTTTGTAATTTAATATTGATGATTGCTCCCATCTCTGCAGATTCGTTATGGTCACAATCAAAAGATGGGTCCATGTTTGATAATAAACGACTATTTAAAGTGGGAGATTTAATTACAGTGAAGATTTCTGCAGAGTCAACGGCTGTTCAAGAAGCCGGAACAACCACGCGGAAGCGCTCAGACATAGGGGCTGATTTTTTTGATACATTTGATCAGTATTCGTTAGATACCGATCAAAATAATTCATTAAGGAAAATGCAAAATTATAGAATTGGTGGGAATGATAGTTACTCTGGGGTTGGTCAAACCACTCGGAAAAGTAAGGTTGAAGCGATTGTGTCATGTATTGTGACCAAAGTTTTACCAAATGGCCATTTGGTTATTAGTGGTGAGCGATTGGTGGATGTAAACAATGATTCTGAAATTATTCAAATTTCAGGGATCGTAAGACCAACAGATATCAATTCAAAAAATTCAATTGAGTCACACCAAATTGCTCAGTTTAATATTTCACTAAAAGGTAAAGGTGTTGTAAATTCGAAGCAGACGCCAGGGTTTTTATCAAATTTCTTTAATTGGGTGTTTTAATTATGTTAAGAGTATTATTTTTTGTTTTATTGGTGTGTTTTTATGGGGTGTCCGAAGAGGCAAAAGTTAGAATAAAGGATATTTCTAGAGTGATCGAATCAAGAGATAATCAATTAATTGGATACGGATTGGTTGTTGGGTTAAGGAACACTGGCGATACACAGAGATCTGTTTTTACAGAAAAAGCATTAACAAATTTGCTTAAAAAAATGGGCATTAAGCCAGATAAAAATGATTTTAAATCAAGAAATGCAGCGTCGGTAATTGTTACCATGAATTTACCCCCTTATGCAAGACCGGGGCAAAAGTTAGATGTAAGTGTTTCCTCTTTAGGAGATGCAACAAGCTTATCTGGTGGAACGTTATTGATGACCCCCTTGCAGGGGCCTGATTTTAAGACCTATGCTGTCGCACAAGGTCAAATTGTGGTTGGTGGTATTTCAGGAAAATCACCTAAGATGAATTACCGAAAAAATCAAACAACCGCAGGGCGGGTTCCAAATGGTGCTATCGTTGAAAAAGAAGTCAAAGTTACCAGAGAAGATCAGTTAAATGTTACGTTGGTTCTTAACAAACCTGACTTTACGATGTCATCCAAGGTTGTAAAAGCATTGAAAAATAATGGGTTTGGAAAAGTGTCTGCCATTGATGCAGGGTCAATTATAATCCCTATTGCTGAAATTGCGGACATGCCTTATGTAGATATTATTGAAAAGATAGAAAATACAAAGATAACCCCAGAATCAACGTCTAAAGTGGTGATTAATTCCAAAACAGGTGTGGTAGTTATCGGTGAAAATGTGCGGTTATTGCCAGTCGCAATAACCCACGGAAGTATTTCAATTCGAATTGCGGGAAATGATAACACCAATATCGGAATTTATGATACCCCCACAGAAACTTCATCTGAAATTGAAATTAAGGAAGAAAAATCAAAAGTTCATTATATAAAACCGGATAATTCTTTATCCAGCTTGGTTGACGTTTTAAATGAGATTGGTGTGAACACCAAAGATCTAATATCAATTTTGCAAGCAATGGAAGAAGCCGGCGCATTGGTTGCAACGATTGAGGTTATTTAGTTTGAAATTTGTCGTTACTTTAGGGATAGTCTTTCTTTGTGGTTTTAATGCACTGTCTCAAGTGCAAATGAATTATGATCTCTTGCATTATATGGCCTCAAAAGAGCCGGATCCAGACCCTGAAAATAAGGCGCAAATAAAAAAGCAGTTTCAGACTTACTTTGTTAAACAGGTTTTTTTAAATAATGTGTTTAAGTCAAATCATTTGTATTATGCAGAAGAAAATGATAACGATTATGATTTAGTTAATCAATTAATGATTAACCAGTTTGCAGAACAATTGGTCGATACCGATTTTTTAGATTTAAGTCATATAAGTATCGATGAGTAATTTTAAGGAAAATAACATTCAAAAAGATAGTGAGCCTCAGTTAACAGAGGTGAAAATAACGCCATCCATGCAATCTGCTGGCACTGTGTCTGAGAAAGAAAAAAAAATAATTAAGGAATATGCGTATATTATTGATGCGGTGGCCTCAGTAATTACGGAAAAGAAGAAGTTGCCTCCAAGTATTGATTTTCAAGATTTACAAAGTGTTGGATTTGATGGGTTATTACGTGCCATTCGTGGATTTGATGATAAAAAAGAAGCCCAATTCAAAACGTATGCAAATATAAGAGTTAGAGGAGCTATGCTAGATTTAATCCGAAAGGAATGGCGTGCAAAAGCAAGCTCAACACATGATGATTTTTTAGACCAAATTAAGGCGCGTGTATCACAGGTGATTGACGATACGTTGCAAAATGGGGATAAGCCATTAAATGTGAAAAACTTATTGTCTATAACCACCACGTCATACATGGTATCCCTTGAAAATGTGATGGAATCCTATGGTGATAATGTTCCGGATAAATCAAGCTCAATTGATAAAACATATGAGCTTAATGACGAATACAGATCTTTAAATAAACTAATTTTAGAATTACCTAAAGAAGATGTGAAATTTATCGAGTTATTCTATAGAAAAGGACTCAGTCAAAAAGAAATTTCAGCAGAATTAGACATGTCTGAGGCGACAGTTAGTCGGTTGCATCATAAAGTGATTTCAAATCTAAAAAATAAAATTGGTAATGATTTAGGGTGATTGTGTATATATTTAAAATGAATTAAAATGATAGCGAGGTTTTTTTTGAGTTTCTTAATTATATTGTTAATTCCCTTTACTCTATTTTGTGAAGATATTGTCTCGAATGTTTTATTTGACGATACATCTGTTCGGTTAGAAAAGGCCATTTACGAGATGAATCATCGACAAAATGCAGCGGCTTATAATATTGCAAATGCCTCAACCCCTGGATTTAAGCCCATTCGATTTGAGGACGAAATTGAACAGGCTGTCCGACTATATGGAAGTGCAAAAATGTTAAATGTCGTTAATGTGGATGATGAAATGGTAAAGTCAACAAAAATTCGGTTAAAGCATAGTGCGTATGTACGTTTACTATCAACCAAAATAGGGATTACTAAAAAAGTGGTCACCTTGGGAAAAGGTGGCTGATGAAGGCATTGGCACTATTATTAATTTGTTCCGCCATTTGTTTTCCCAACAAAAGTGGCGCAATTGACGCCTTAAATGTGGCTGGCAATGGGATGCTTGTACAAAAATATCGATTAAGAATCATTGCTGAAAACATTGCGAATGTGTCAACTCATATGACAGACAGAGGAGAGCCATACAGAAAAAAGTATGTTATTGTTGTGCCAGATAAAGAAGGTGTTAGGGCCGCTGGAATTATGGAGTCAGATGCCCCCTTTGGGCAAATATTAGACCCTTCACATGTGTTTGCTGATGAAAATGGGGTGTTGAGAACTCCCAATTTCGAATTAAATGATGAAATGGTTACGTTGTCGTATGCTAATCTATTATATGAGGCAAATACAACGGCATTTAAATCATCGCGTCAAATGTTTCAAAATACGTTGGAGTTACTGAAGTAAGATGACTGAAATAAAAAAAATTAATCAAGCAATTGAGGCTGCAAAAAGTGTGGCTAAAAACTCGATTTCATCGGATCTGATTGGTGAATTTAATTCAATTTTTAAAGAAGCCACAGCCGCAGCTGTAAATGTAGATGTTAATGAGTGGGCAATTAAAGAAAAGCGAAAAAAGAACTCAGGAAGCACAAATACCCTATCACTTGATAAAATTGACCGATCCAGTTTAGCTCAGTTAAATCAAGGGGTTGTACAAAATGCAGCCAATGCAAACGCAAAAGATGTGAATATTGTACCCCTTCAAATATTCCTGGATAACGCCATTCGATCTTTGGAAAATGTAAGTAAACAAGAGGCTCGTGTGAATAATTTAATGGATCAATTTATCAAGGGCACAGTATCCGAAGATGAAGTTGTTTTGGAAACAGCAAAGCTTAACTTATCCATATCAATGGTGACGACAATCGTACAATCAGCAGTGCAAACGTTTAAAGAAATTCAACAAATTCCAGTTTAGGTGTAAAATAATAATATGGCTGAAGAAAATAATCTAGAAAACGAATTTGAAGAAAATATGGATGACTCAAATGAACTAGATTCATTGGACGATTTAGATGATGATGCCGGCAATCCTGATTCAGAAATTCAATCAGCTGAACTAAACAATGCAGCATCTTCGGGTTTATTAAAACGAATACAAGAGATTCCTAAAGTTATTTTAGCAAGTCGAAGGAATCAAATTATTTTTGGAGTGACTGTTCTGTGTTTAATCACACTGATTGTATTTTTATTTACTCGTGGAAAATCCAAGGCTGTTTCGCAACAAAATTCTGGATTGGTTCAAGCGGAATCTCCTACATTTGATAGTTCCGCAATTGTTAAAAAAAAGAAAACTAAGAAGAAAAAGAAAAAAATTAAGTATGTTGATTTATATAAACAATTAGAAAGTAAACAATTATCGCCAATTTTAAGAGAACTTAGCTATTTGAATATTTCTTATAATGTTGTCCAAAACGGAAAACAGTTTGACTTGCAAGTGGATGAGGATCAAATGGATGAAGCCAAACATGTATTGGCGATCAAGGGGATGCCATCTGGATCGGTGAAAGGCTATGAAATTTTTGATGAGGCATCCAACTTAGGGGTTACTGAGTTCGATAAACGAATTCGCTTGATTCGTGCTTTATCTGGGGAGATGGAAAAGTCGATCATGGAATTTGATGTTGTTGATTACGCATACGTTGAAATCGTTATTCCTGAAACAAAATTATTTGCTGTAACTCAACCTCCGGTAACATCGTCTATTTTAATTAAGAGGAAAAATGGTGCCAACATTAACGATGAGACCGTATATGCAATTATGCAGCTGGTATCAAATTCGGTTGAGAATTTACTCCCAGAAAATATTTCTGTGGTGGATACCGAGGGGCGAGTATTGTCCACAGGGGTATTGGACAGAATGACAAAGAAGATTGAAGAAATTGAAAATAAAAGTAAACCCCCCATTGCAGGCGTTGGAAATGGAAAAGTAATTATTCCTGCCATCGAAGATGTTGTTGATTGGTTTCAGCTAAAGTTTAATTATGAGACGGTATTGGAAAAGAAAGCGATCAATCAATTAAATGGGGTTCTCCCAATTGGATCTTATAAAACAGCTGTAACAATTGATCTAAATTCAGTGAGTAAAACAGGTGCCCCTGACATCAAACAGATTGTCACTAGTGTTGTTGTTGATGATCAGTTTGAAGAGGTTGAGTTAACCAATGAAACCATGGATCAGATTAAGCAAGCGGTTGCGGGTGCGGTCGGTTATGTTGAAGGTCGGGATAAAATTCATATTTCCAAAGCATCATTTTTGCCAAAACGAGTCAATCAGATAGATATAGAAGAGGAAGAAACGAGAGAAATTATTTTGCCAAAAGATACTGTATTGGATAAATTAAGTCGAGTGGCACGCCTTTGGCCCATTTTTGCCATTGGAGCAGTCATTACGTCAGGTATTTTAGTCGCTTTATTTTTTATTAAAACTATTTTTGAAAAATTATTCCAAATCATTTCTGTGATTCCAACATTATTCAAGCGAAAGAAGAAGGAAGCTCAAATTGATGATGAGGTCATTGAAACAAGTGATCCCATGATTGAAGAAGAAATTGTTTTAACGGAGCAAGATGTTGTTAATTCTTTAAAAACAAAATCTGATTTTGCAAAAGTCATTCAGTTAAAGGCATTATCAACACAAGAGTTAGAAGATGTTGTTGAAGAATTGAAAGAATTAATTAAAGGGTAGATATGAATAATTTAGTTAAGGCCAAAGTAATTATTGAACTTTTAGATGATAGAAAATATTCGGTATTATCATCATTTACACCTCAAGAATTAAATAAGTTAAATGGCGTAGATTTAGACATTTTAAGCAATTTATCCAATGCAGATATAAATAAAACCATTGGTGATTTTTTAAATAATGTGGAAAAACGAAAAGATGTTGAAGTTGAAGACGTGAAGCCTGAAGTAAAGCAGAAACCCGAGACAAAAATCAATAAAACATCGAAAAATGAAAAACAAGATATTGCTCAAGAAACATCTGAATTAACCATTCCTGAAAAAATACAGCAACAACCTCCCCAACTTTTGGCTTGCATCCTAAAAAGAGTAGATGAAGATACCAAATCAGAATTGCTCTCTCACATTGACGAGGAAAAGAAATTG
>MDTD01148857.1_pt1 | contig 88374 bp, 70 predicted proteins | sample 811221 | NCBI WGS metagenome assembly MDTD01 (sample SAMN05326646, study PRJNA326480) | marine metagenome | isolation source: seawater | place: Pacific Ocean: South West | collected 2011
ACTGGAGAAGCATCTCAGGGTGCCTATATATTCGCTCCTAACGTAGTCCTCCGAAAAGGACTCAGGCTGGTCAACATAGAGGCTCTTTCAAGCCTCTCCCTTTAGGGGGAGGTCGTTGACTGTCACACTCTTCTCCTCATCCAAACACTCATAAGATCACAACCTTCTCCAAGTTGCCCGCAAATCCACGATGTGTCAACGAGCTTGCATACTTGAAATATCTTCAGTATCTTCCTGTAGACCGAGCTCCATCAACACGAGGAACAAAAACGATGCCCAAACACATCTTATGGCCTGTACTCCTTCTACTCGCGCTCTCGTTACAAACGACGAGCTGCCAATCCGAGCCATGTGAAGGCACGATCTCCACACTCACACTCGATCCAAGCGGCACCCCATGCACAAAGCGATGTGAATGCAACAACCAAAACTACGAAGGATACTGTATCCAAAGTAAGTGCACTGCGCTCAAAAGAGACACCTGCCAGACAGCCGGACGCGAAGAGAGCTGCACCATCCAGAGCTCTTTCGCATCGCAGGTGAATTGCAAGACAGGTCTCAAGGTCTGTAAAGCTGAGGGGCTTAACGCCCTCAAGTGGGGCGATTGTGTCTGTTCAGGGACACAGGAGAAGGCTGCCGAAAAAGCACAAGAGGCGACGAAAGAACCCACCTCTGAGAAGGCCGATGAGCCAACGAAGGTGAATGAGCCCTCAAAAGAACCTTCGGGCGTCGATGCCTCCGAGCCCCTCCCCGAAAAAGAGGCCCCAGAGACCCCCAAGGAGCGTCCCGAATGTAATGAGCATAAAGACTGCTCAGATAGTACAAAGCCCTTCTGTATGGGCGGCACATGCTCATCGCAACTCTCTATGACCAAGGACTTCGATAATGACCTTGAGAGCGGAGAATATCTCTATTTTCGCTTCCTGGATATGCCCTCATTTGACCAGAAAACAAGGTTAAAGTTCAAGATCGAGCTCAAAGGTGACTTCTCGCCAAGTCGTGTTGTCTACTTCACAATCAAGAACGCCAGCGTCATATTCGATCTTCTTGGTACAGGGGTCAAAAGTTGCAACAGCGTTGATATCGCTAACACCCGCGTCTATCCCCTCGCGACGACCTGGATCCAAAGGAACGAAGTTGTCTTGCGAATGACTGTTCCAAAAGACAAAGGTAGCTGCCAAAGTCTCGAAGCCACAGTCACAATCTCTATCGACCCTAACGCAGGCAAACCATACAGTCTCTGTGATAATGATGACTTGAAGTGCAGTGGAGACCAGCTCTGTCTGGACAGCCGCAAATCTGGAGGCACACTGGAACGCTGCTTCGCTAAGTGTACGGATAACGGTGACTGCCCAAGTGAGTGGCTTTGTCGTGGTGATCGGGGGGTGACTTCGGCGAACGCTTTGGGGTGCTTCAAAAAGTGCGCTTCTGACGCAGACTGTGCGGCTTTGTCCTCCGACGTCAAGATAGTATGTGACACAGACAACAAAGTGTGTGTTGATGTCAATTATCGCTGAGGCCGTTGTGAGAAAAAGAAGGCAATCACCCCAATCAGGGACGATTATTCTCACACAACGGTGATGTGAGGGCTGTACCTCTTCGCCCCTATCCCCCCATTCCGATGACTCCCCCTACAAAAGAAAACCATATAACGATATACTCAACGTTCACGAAAGAAGTCTGTGTGGTCTTTGCACGTCGTAACATGTGCACATGCCCCGGCACACCCTTCAACGCAAGCATCATATGTCCTGACAGGATGTCACAAGGACGATAAGAGGAAGAATATGTCTAGCATCAAGACACGTATACTGATCATGTGTTGGCTCTTTGGCCTGCTCTTTATCGCTTCGCAAGGCTGCTCTCCTGCCCTCGAATGCAAAGAAGACATCAGCACCATCACGATCGACCCTACTGGCAGCCCATGTAACACGCGCTGTGAGTGCAACAACCAAAATTACGTGGGCTTTTGCAATGAGAAAGGACTCTGTGAAGCCAAAGCGCGACAAGATTGCAGCCAAAAAGATGAGGTCCAAAGCTGTATTCTCCTCCCTGTCGATGTCCAAGAAAACTGTAGCGCTGGAAAGCAAATCTGCCAGCCAGAAGTGCTTACCACCAAAAAGTGGGGGGACTGCAAGCCCGTCGAGCGCACCAAAGCAGAGAACACACCTGAGCTGTGTTTCGACGGACTCGACAACGATTGTGACGGAAAGTACGACAAGTTCGATGAAGACTGTGAGGTCTTTTGCCAGCCCGAGAGCACACGCCCTTGCTATACAGGTGATGAAAAAACCCGCAACCGTGGGATCTGTAAGCTTGGTATTCAAACCTGCAACAAAGACGGTAAAGGCTACGGCGCTTGTAAAGACGAGATCTTGCCACAAAAAGAAGAGTGCAACGGGAAAGACGACAACTGCAACGGTGTCGTCGATGAAAACCCCGATGGCTGCAAGTGTGACAAAGAAGGCGCGACCAGCCCATGTTACGGCGGTCCTGATGATACCCTCAACCAGGGCATCTGCACCCCAGGTATCCGCACCTGTATCAAGCGCGAAGACAGCTTATTCTGGGGGACATGCCAAGGTGACATCACACCGCAAGTCGAGAACTGCGATGGGATCGACAATGATTGTAATGGCAAAGTCGACGACGCCAAACAATGCAATCCTTGTGGTCTGCCAGGGACGACACAATCTTGCTTCACTGGCAAACTCCACCAACGCAACCAGGGGATCTGTCGTGACGGTTTTCAGACGTGTGGCGCCGATGGACTTTGGAGCAAGTGCGAACAGCAAGTCCTCCCCGAAGCGACCAACACCCAAACAGGCAAAGCCTGTGATCCCACACAGCTCGACGGCACTTGCGAAGAGAGTCGCTGTGACGGACAGGATAACGACTGCGACGGGACCATCGATGAGACATGCCCTTACCGCGCTTGTAATGACGACGCAGATTGTCAACTCATCGACAAGAGCAAAGGCACATTCACCTGTCAACTCAACCGATGTACCCCCACAGCGCAAGGATGCTCTCCCTCCTGTCGTCCTGACCAAGAGTGCAAAGATGGCTCCTGCTCCTGTAAAGCAAATACGACCGAGTGTAACAGCACATGTGTAGACACCAACACAAACAACGCACACTGCGGAAAGTGCGGCCAGGCCTGTGGAGCGAACGAGACCTGTCAGGGCGGTTCGTGTGCGTGCAAGACGGGTTGGGTCTCCTGTAATGGGAGCTGTGTTGATCCACAAAGTAACACCGACCACTGCGGCAAATGCGATAACAAATGCACCAGCACACAAACATGTGAGAATGGACAATGCTTCGGTTGCGCAGGAGGAATGGTCGTCTGTGGTGGTTCCTGTGTCGACACAAAGAGCGACAACAACCACTGCGGCGGCTGCGGAAACACATGTACTGGTGGCAAGACCTGCCAAAGTGGAACGTGTGCCTGCCCACAACAAGCGGGGATACAAGAGTGTGGTGGTGTTTGTGTCAACGTCAACAACAACATTCAACACTGTATGACTTGCAACAATGCCTGCCCGCAAGGTGCGACATGTAACAACGGGGCATGTAATTGTTCCAGCCCACAAACACTCTGTGGCAACGCATGTGTCGATATCCAAAACAACGTTCAACACTGCGGAAAGTGCGGGACGACATGTAGTACAGGAGAGGCTTGCGTCAACGGTGTGTGTAAAGTCACCGTATGCCCTCCTGGTCGGCTTTTGTGTCAAGGTGTTTGTATCGACTTCCTGGCCAATAACCAACATTGTGGCGCTTGCAACAAGGCCTGTCCCACAGGCCAAACCTGCAAAAATGGGACGTGTTTGTGCGCCCCCGGTGAGCTGTTTTGTGGCAGTCAATGCATCAACCCACAAAACAACAACAATCACTGTGGCGGTTGTGGGACGACCTGTAGTAGTGGCAAGTCATGTCAAAATGGACTCTGTCTGTGCCCAAAGGGTCAGTCCGTTTGTGGTGGTTTGTGTACAGATCTTCGTAGCAATAAACAGCACTGTGGTGTTTGTGGGAATGCCTGTCCGGCTGCGCAAAGTTGCCAAAATGGGGCCTGTGTTTGTCCGACAGGACAACGTCTATGTAGTGCAGCCTGTCGAGACATCAGCAAAGATGTCAATCACTGTGGAGGGTGTGATAACAAGTGCCCTGTCGGACAGGTTTGTAGCGCCGGTAAGTGTGCATGTACAGGCGGCCTCACGAGCTGCAACAACCAGTGTGTGAATACCAACACAGACAACGCCAATTGCGGTCGATGTGGTGGCTTTTGTGGCGCAGGTCTCAGCTGCTCTCAGAACGCATGTACCAAAAACCTCTGCCCTTCTCATGACTGTGCGATGAGCTGTGCGACACAAGGGTGTCCTGCGGCGCTAAAGTGTGGAACAGACAAGACCTGTCATGGCTGGGGAGCGGTCTACGGAAGTGGTGGGACATTTGGCGTCGAAAGTATGACCTCTGACAGCCAGGGGAACATCTACATCATTGGATTCTTCAAAGGGACTGCGACCATCGGTGCAAAAACCTATACATCTGTCGGTAATAACGACTTGTTTGTGACCAAAATCTCGCCCACTGGGAGTGTTTTGTGGACGACACATGTTGGCGCCACTGCGGTCTCTGTATACGGACGAGCCATTGGCGTCCAGTCCTTTGGTGGTGACGTCTACATCACGGGAACAATCGTCGGTAACGTCATTCGTCCAAGCTTTCAGGGCGCGACAGGGCCTGTAACACCGATCGGACGGTGGGGGACGTATACCTACTTTTATGGCGTCATCCAAAATGGATTCTTTCGCCGCGTCAATATCTCGGGAGTCAACATAGGTCAGTCCATTGATGTCGGTGACATTGTCGTCGATGACGCGAATCGACAAAATAGCTACGTCTACGTCACAGGGTATACGAAAGGCACGACGAACGTTCCATTTGATGCACAAGGTGCAAAGATATTAACGACTCCAACGGGCTATCAGTCATCTGCGTTCGTCGTGCAATACGATCTGTCAGGAGTCTGCCAAAACATCTACAGTGTCCACGCAACAGGGACCATCGAACACCCACGTATGGCGCTCTTTCAGCATCCTCAGCCGATCCCCCGAGGGAAAGGTAACCAGGTCGCCATCACCGCGACATATTCTGGGAGGATTATGGGGACACGAACAACCCCTGCAAAGACCTTCATGTTTACGTCCAATGGGAGCAGTCTCGATATCTTTGTCGCGAAGTTTAACACCTTTAACGCTGACCTCCAGATGCTCGCGAGTTTTGGTGGTAGTGGCATTGATCACGCAGGAGATATCGTCGAAGAACAATCACCTCAAGGGGACACTGGCGCGTTTTTGTTGACGGGTTATCTCCACGGAGCAGTGACGATCGGCACGCTTCCAGCGCTCACTACAAGTAACGCTTACCAGCAATCATTTGTCACACGACTCGACGCCGGAGATGCCTTCTCATGGGCGCACTATCTCACCCCACAGAATGCCAGAAGCACAAAAGGGGTTGGGATATACAGTCATTTTGACGGGAGCATTCACATCTTTGGCGAAGGATATGGTACCTTTGGTACACACACACCGTCCCAAAGCAACCTGATAAGCAACAACAGCTTCTTTGTCTCGATCATACGCAACCCACAGACACAGACGCTGCAGTACGTTGGTGTTGGACATCCATATAAAGTCGGTTCACTCTTAAACAACGCTTTGTATCCCAAAAGACTTGCGGCGGACTGGCAAGGTCTGCTATTCCTCGGAGCGATCCGGGGAGAATTTGGGATCGAGACACATGAGTCGACCCATACCTTCAAAGGCGACGCGACAAAGAACCAGCCCTGGGTGTTGCGTGTCCCCTTTCCCCAATTACCACAGTAGCCCCAAACGTATATGATGGAGTGATGCATTGGCCGCTGATATGTTGTTTAATTACATCGAAAAACGCCAGGGAGAACGTCCCTGGGGTCGTGTACTCGACGCCGGGACAGGCGATCACTCACTGCGATGGATTCGAAAGCTCCCGACGACAGGATGGACTGCCGTCACGGTCGATCCTATTCGCATCAAGAATATGCTCCCCAAACTCAGCCCCACGATGAGGGACACAGACCAACTTTTGCTTGGGGACTGGCAAGACGAACAATTGCTTGAGGGAGAACAATTTGACGTTGTGCTGGTCGATTACTTGATCGGCGCGATTGACGCCTTCACGCCTTTTTACCAGACCAGCATCCTCGAACGTCTACGTCCTCATGTGCGTGGGCAGTTGTATTTGATCGGTTGGGAGCCGTTTGATGAGAGCGCGACGCACCCGGCACATAAGCTAATTGTCGAGCTCGCCAAGACCAAAGACGCCTGTCGTCTGCTCGCCAATAAACGACCTTATCGAGAGTACCCTGCATCCTGGGTCAAACGAGAGTTCGAGCGTTCAGGGTATGTGGTCAATAGTACAGAACATTTTACAAATATCTTCCACGCACGTTATGTCGAGTCACAGACACAAGCCTGCCATCGTGCGCTCGAAAAGGTTGAAAACGACGCCGTCTCTGACGCACTCTCTGCCCACGTCGAGCAGCTCAAGACAGCGCTCATGCCCTACGCCAAATCCTCCAAAGGTATCCGCTTTGGCGCAGATTACATCATCTGTGCGTCCCCAAAGTAATCCTCTCTCCATCGATTTGGCCGTGCTCTGGCCCTTCCACATTGCTTGTTTGGGGGGCACCGCCAACAGCCTTTTTACGTATGCTTTTTTCCTTCCAACGGCCCAAGGGGTTGTGATATACCACATGCCGAGCGCTGATCAGCAGATATGATTGGTGCTTTACAAATACTTCAACCAAAAGGAGATTGGGACATGGATATCAAGGGAAAAACCATTGTGATCACAGGTGGTGGACAGGGACTTGGCCGCGCGATGGCTGTCTATTTTGCCAACAAAGGCGCCAACCTCGCGCTGATCGATCTTAACCAAGAAGCGCTCGACGCGACCGTCGCACAATGTAAAGAAGCCGGAAGCGACGCTCGCGCTTATATCTGTAACGTCGCAGAAGAGGACGCGGTCGTCTCTTGCTTCGCGCAGATCGACCAGGACTTCGAAGGCATCGATGGTCTGATCAATAACGCAGGGATCACCAGAGATGCGCTGTTTATCAAAGCCAAGAACGGCGAGATCAAGTCCAAGATGAGCTTCAAACAATGGCAACAAGTCGTCGACGTCAACCTCACGGGAACATTCTTGTGTGGACGTGAAGCTGCGAGTCATATGATCTTGCGTGAGAAGAAAGGTGTCCTGATCAACATCTCCAGCATCTCCAAAGAAGGAAACGTTGGACAGACCAACTACTCCGCGACCAAAGCCGGTGTCGCCGCGATGGCTGTGACCTGGGCCAAGGAGCTCGCACGTTACGGTATCCGCGCTGCTGCGATCGCACCCGGCTTTATCGCCACCGAGATGGTCTCCAGCATGAAACCCGAAGCCCTCGCCAAAATCCAAGGCATGATTCCAGCCAATCGACTCGGTGAACCCGAAGAGATCGCACGCACTGCGGCGTACATCTTCGAGACGGACTACTTCAACGGACGTTGCATCGAAATGGACGGTGGCCTCCGCGTCTGATGCCAAGCCTCTCCCCTCTCCTCCTCTCTCGACTGAAAAACAATCATTCAAAATAAATAGTTACACTCTACTCTTTCTGTTTTTGCTTGACATGGCCTACTATTATCAGTAGTAGGTTATACATCCTTACTACTGGTGATAGTACTAGTGGTGGCAGTAGGTTGGAAAAAGACGAAACAACGGAGTTAAGAATTCTATGAAACCTGCAAAGCACCCTTTGGGAGAGCTAGAGCTTCAAGTGATGGAGTTGATGTGGAGGGAAGGTGCGCTCACTGTGAGGGAGCTCTGGTCCAAAGAAGAATTTGGCGAGAGGGCGTACACTACAATGATGACGACGATGAATCGGTTACATACGAAGGGGTTGCTCTGTAGAGAGAAGGAAAAGAGCGCTTACCGTTATTGGCCGAGTCAGGAACGAGGCGATTACTGGGAGGAGGTCACACGAGATATGATGACCTCTCTTGTACAATTGGGAGGGGCTCCTGCACTCACCGCATTTGTGGATGTTGTGAGTCAACAAGATGAAGAACATCTCGATCGTCTAGAGGCATTGGTTGAGCAGCGTTTGCAGGCTCGCATGAGCAAAGAGGAGAAAGAGTGATGGCGATGTTTCTCCTTTCATGGCTGTTGTTGTACGTTTTACTCGCAGGTTTCAGAGGATACAGAGTGCTGCAGAGGGAAGGACAACGGAGCACACAGACCATCCGGAATGTGTTGCTCTCTTCCGTGCTTTTTTCGGGTGCAATTGTCCTCTCCCTTGCGATGCCACTGTTCATTGAGAGTCCAGTGACGTGGATGTCACATACACATACATCGCAAAATGATATGCTTCACCGCCTTACAGAGCTGTTGCAGGTTTCGAGGGTGCAATGGCTCATCTTGCTCTTTCTTCTTTTTATTCTTTCGGTAGCATGGGGGCCTTTGTTGTATCGTTGGTATCAAATGCGAGCTTGGTTTCGATTTGTGCGCCACGCGTCCTTCGAAGGGAAAGTTGACCAAGATCTTCTCATTGACGAAGCAAATGTTTTCCGCGGTACGATTGTCTTGATCCCCGGCGCCTGGTCTGGGCTGGTTGGGGTGTTTCGTCCCACGTTGTTTTTGGGAAAAGAGCTGCTTGTGTCTCTCTCCCCCCACGAGTTATACGCACTATTGGCGCATGAAGAAGCTCACAGGCGACAAAGAGATACACTCACTCAATCTTTGCTTATGTACCTTTGCAGGTTGTTGCCTTTCATTGGTGAGAGCTTGTTTGCGCTTTGGTCACAAAGAGCAGAGACAGACAGCGATTGCTTCGCAGCGCAGACAGTGCAAGATCCGCTCATCGTCGCTTCAGCGTTACTCAAGGTCAGCCGTCTGCAACAGCAAGATCGTCGTGTGATGTCCTCTTTTGCCGGAATGGCCCCTTCTGTCGTCAGTTTTACACAATATTCTTGCTTGGAGACGCGGATTCAAGCGCTGATCGCAATGGACACTCACGCTCCCAAACAAGAAGAGAAAGAGCGCAGTGCTTATCTTCTCTACACAGCCTTTATTGTGCTCTTACTCCAATCCCCTCTACACCACATCATCGAGTACTTCATCAGTTTACTTCATATGTGAGATTTTCATGAACCGACACATCACCCTCATGATTGGGATGTTGTTTGTCGTTGTATTTGTCGCTTCAGTCGAAGCCAAAACACCAGCAACCAAGATTCCACATTTGTATCAAATGTCCCATACACCAAGTGGTGTGCGTAAAATACTCAGGGAACTCATCAAGCGCACCATGACACGGCATCCTGCTCTCAAACGCGCAAGACTTCGTCTCGAAGGACTCAAAAAAACCGCAAGCGTTTCTGGAGCGTGGCCCAACATCAACCTGACCTACCAAAGAGAACAACTTTTTCCGCCTGTGGGACAGGATACGTTGGGGGGTCAGGTCACCATCCCTCTCGGAGGGAGTCCCTTTCGTCAAAAAGACGTTGCGAAGACCTTCGCGCGTCTTCAAAAGAGTTACATTTCGCTCTTATCATTTCGACTACAGTATATATTTCTGCGCACTTATGGTCGACTTGCACAGCGACGCCAGCAGGTTCAGCTTGCTCAACACTTACTCCACGCGCTCAAGCGTCTACGTCCTATCTTGCAAGCAAGAGAGCGTGGCGGAAAGGTCGCTGGAATTGAGTTTATGCGCTTTCGAATGGCTGTAGAGCAGCAAACACAAAGCATCAAACGTCTACAAGAACAGACACAACGTCTCGCCTGGAAAATAGGGCGCTGGACAGGCTTGTCTGCACAACAAGTGCTCGCGAGAGTCAAGCATCACTCCCCTGCCTCTCTGCAGCTTCGGCATCGAAAAGCCAAACAGCATCCCCAGCTCGCATATCTGAGTGCACAAAAGACATTGTACAAAGCACAGCTACGTCTTGCGCAAGCCAAAGGCTGGCCGAAGCTCTCTTTCTCCCTTGCCTACCTTCGACAGCAAGCAGAGACGGCTAACCAACCTGATGGGCATGGTTTCGTCGTCGGTATGTCGCTCCCACTACCCATCTTCCAAAGAAACCAACGCGGTACCCAAAACGCACGCAACCAACTCCAACAATCTCGTCTCCTCTTTCGACAAACACAGCGTCAACTCAAACAACGTCAACTTCGTACAAAAAAGCAGTACCAGCAGATATTGGTGAGACAAAAGCGCTATCAAAAAAAAGTCATTCACCGTCTGCCGGCTTTGCTCAAGGCTGCACAAGCAGCCTTTGAGGGAGGCACTTCACTCACTGAGTTTTTGACGACGTATCGTTCCATTATCCAGTACCAACAATTTGGGTTGCGATTGCAATACACAGCGCTAAGTAGAGCCTTACTATTGGAGGAAGCCTATGGCAATACATACACACGCTAAGGCCGCAAGAGCATATGTGCGAAATGAGCGATCCCACATGGGATACAAAGCTTCTCTGAGAAGAGCTGCGCTTGCACTTTTCGTGTTATCGGTTTGCTCCGCTCTTTTGGGCTGCAAGCAACGAACAAATCCACTCTCTCATGGTCATGGACATGGGCATAGCCACGGTGGTCATGGTGGAGACGATCACGGTGGTCATGGTCATGGTGGTCATGATCACGGCTCCTCTTCGTCAGGGGCTGCGATCTCTGTCACTCTGTACACATCCAAGGTTGAGCTTTTTATGGAGTATGCTCCCCTCGTCGCAGGGAAAAAAGCCTCATTCCTCGCTCATCTAACATGGTTGGGGACGGTCTTTCAGCCTGTTCGGACAGGAAGTCTCGCTCTGGATTTTGTAAGAGGCAGTCAAACAGTCACCACACTCCACGCAGCCAAGCCACTCCGGGTTGGGATCTTTCGGCCCGAGGGCAAAGCTCCTTCTCCGGGTGCCTACACTTTGCGTTTGCGACTGCGTACACCAACCCGAGCTGCGGTTATGATCGTGTCCAATGCAGTCGTATATGCTTCAAGCGCTTCGGCCAAACGCGCAAATCCGTCACAACCAGATGACCCCAAAGAGATCCCTTTCCTCAAAGAGCAACAGTGGAACATTCCCTTTGCAACGCAAAAGGTCACCTCACGGGTGATACATGACGGTGTACGTGTCACAGGAGAGGTTCGTCCTTGGCCCGCTGGGTATGTGCAACTCAACGCACCTGTAACGGGTCGTATTACGTGGTTAAAACAAGACCTTTCAGAAGGACAGGAGGTCAAGCGTGGGCAACGATTATGCAAGATCGATCCGATGCTTTTGTCGAACACATCGCTCCCACAAATAGAACATCGTATTCACACAGCCCGTAGCACATTACAGATGAAGCGCTTGCAGCTCAAACGTTTGAAGAAGATGTTACGAGCGCGTGCTGTTGCTTCTTGGCAAATCGCGCAAGTCAGACATCAAATCGAGCTGCAGCAGGCGCAGCTTAAGGCTGCCTTGTCATTAAAACGTCTATTTCGACGTAGTCGTAATCAAAGCTCTGGACACTCCAACGCAATCGTGATCCGCTCCCCCGAAGATGGTGTCTTGCTCAAGCAATTTGCCTCAAAGGGGACGTCAATATCACAAGGACAACCTCTTTTTACCATCGCGTCAAACAAAAAGGTCCGATTGACAGCTTATCTCCCTGAGTGGTACGCCATGAAAGTGGGAGCCATTCGCTCTGCGACCTACACCCCTCTTGGTGGTCATATACAACGACTCCCCAAGCCGACAGGATGGAGTGCATCGATCGCTTCACCAGGTCGCACTCTCTCCGTCTTTTTCGACGTCCCAAGACCGAAAGCGCTCAAGCATTTTCAGCAGCTCACGTTGCACCTTCATCTCACGCAACGGCGTGCACTTGCTGTCCCTGCACAAGCCGTTGTCGATGAGCAAGGTGTCAAGGTTGTCTTTGTCTTGCTTGGGGGGGAGGGTTTTGAGAGGCGTGTGGTGCAGACAGGGATCCACGATCAGCATTGGTTGGAGATTCGCTCGGGATTGCAGTTTGGAGAGAGGATCGTAACGACTGGTGCGTATGAGTTGTCACTCAGTCAGGTCCTCAAACAAGCGAACGCAGTGGGGCATGGTCATGCACACTGAACATAACGCTCCCCAACTTCGCTTGGCTTGGCTCGATGCATGTTTGCGATGGTCCCTCACGCATCGGGTTTTCGTCTTGATTCTTGCGGCTATTTTGCTTGTATGGGGGACAAAAACACTCTCACAAATGGACGTCGATGTGCTTCCTGATCTGACAGCACCGACTGTCGCAGTGCTCACTGAAGCGCATGGACTGGACACAACAGAGGTCGAGAAACTTGTCACCATGCCCCTCGAAAACGCGCTGAATGGGGCCAACGGTGTTCGACGTTTGCGTTCTTCAACGACCGCAGGCTTCTCGATTGTGTGGGTTGAGTTTGATTGGGACACAGATGCTTACAAAGCCCGACAAATCGTCACTGAAAAATTGCAGTTGGCGTCCTCACAGCTTCCAGAGCAGGCGGACAAGCCCGTTCTTGCGCCAATGACGTCGATCATGGGCGAGATTATGTTTGTCGCGTTGCAAAGCCCTAACCATTCAGCGTTGCAATTGCGCGATACTGCAGAGCAACAATTGCGGCGGAGGCTCCTCGCGATCCCAGGTATCGCGCAGGTCATTCCTATCGGGGGGAAGCTTAAGCAGATCGACATCTTACTCAAACCTTCGCAGCTCTTGCGTAGACAATTGACCCCCGAAGATGTTGTCAAGGCGCTGAAACAGTCAAACGAAAATCATACAGGCGGTCTTCTCATCACAAAACATCGCGAGTACGCAATCCAAGGACTAGGTCGCTTACAAACACTCGAAGATATCAAGTCGTTGCCAGTTTCAGCTCGTGGTGGTACTCCGATCCGACTCAAGCACATCGCAGTTGTTCGGTTAGGGGCTGTCTTTCGCCGTGGTGTTGCATCTTACAACGGCAAGCCTGCGGTCGTGTTGGGTATCCAAAAGCAGCCCTCTGTGAACACGCTGACGTTGACAGCCCAGGTTGATAGAACGCTCACATCGATTCAGCGTTCCTTACCAAAGGGGATGCAGATTAAACGCAAGGGATTTCGGCAGGCAAACTTTATCAATATCTCCATTCACAATGTCCAAAAAGCCATGGTAGAAGGTGCCATTCTCGTCGTTATCATCTTGATGTTCTTTCTTCTCAACGTGCGAGCAACGCTTATCTCTGCGTTGGCCATTCCATTTTCAGTACTCACGGCTCTGCTCACTCTCAAAGCACTTGGGATCACCATCAACACGATGTCTCTAGGTGGTATCACTGTCGCGATTGGTGCGCTTGTCGATGACGCTGTGATCGACGTGGAAAATATCTTCCGTCGCCTTCGTATCAATGCAGAGTTACCGGAGGAGGAGAGACTCGATACACTCCAGATCGTCTTTGAAGCGTCAAGAGAGATCCGCAATTCGATCTTATTTGCGACGCTGATCTTGATGCTGGTTTTTCTGCCACTTTTCTTTTTGACGGGTATGGAGGGGCGCTTGTTGCGTCCTCTTGGAATGGCGTACTTGGTCGCGACGTTTGCTTCCCTGATCGTCGCGCTTACAATCACGCCTGTTCTTTCATATTATCTGCTCGCACGACGTCCTGAGTTGTTTAAGGAGAGAGAGAGTCCCCTTGTGCGGATCCTCAAGCGTTTTTATCAACCACTCTTGTCATGGGGGATGCGTTCCTCATGGCTGGTTTTGATCTTTGCAGGGACACTCACTCTCGCGACATTGTTTGTCTTGCCCTTTCTCGGACGTTCATTTCTGCCTCCATTTAACGAGGGAAGTCTCACACTTTCGGTGATGACTTTACCAGGAACCTCACTCGAAAAATCTGCGCAGCTCGGACAGCGCGTCGAGAAAGCACTCCACACACTCCCTGAAGTTGTGACCACAACGCGGCGAACTGGGCGAGGTGAACTCGATGAACACGCACAGGGGATCTTTGCTGCGGAGATCGACGTGATACTCAAGATGAAAGAGCGGTCGATGGCGAGCCTTCTACAAGACCTTCGCGCTAAACTTGCTGCAGTCCCTGGCGTGAGAATAAACATAGGCCAACCTATCAGCCACCGCATCGATCATATGCTCTCGGGTAGTCGCTCAGCGATCGCGATCAAATTGTTTGGTCCCAAACTGACGCAGTTACTCACATACGGGAAGAAAATACAGGCTGCGGTCACTACAATCCCCGGCGCTGTCGATGTCTCTATAGAGCCTGTTGTACAAGTCCCACGGTATCAATTGCTGCCACGTAAACATATGACTTCACGGTTGGGACTCAGCCAAAGCCAATTGATGGAAAAAGTAGAACTCGCGCTCTGGGGAACGGTCGCAACACATGTCTTGGAAGGAAGGCGACTTGTGCCTGTGCGTGTCCGTTACAACGTACCAACACCATCCCACAAAACACAACTGGCGAAGCTCCCCATCATCCTGAACCAACATGTGATGGCCCCCCTCACACAATTTGCGAACATACGCTATGGCTACGGACCCAACCGTATTAACCGAGAGTCAGGGCAACGCAGGATCATCATCAGCGCAAACAGCTCAAAGACCGATCTGATTGGCCTCGTCAATGACATCAAAAAGAGCGTCGGAAAGCTTAACCTTCCTGCTGGTTATTACGTCGAATATGGCGGCCAATTTGAACGTGAAGCGAGCGCCCGAAATACGCTCTTGTGGCTCGGGCTTGCGGTTCTCTTTGGCACGTTTTTTCTCCTGCGCATCGTTTTCCAAAGCACAACGGCCGCTGGACTCGTACTTGTCAATCTTCCTCTGGCGTTAATTGGTGGTGTCTTGAGCATCGCACTCACTGGTGATGTCCTGTCGATTGCTTCTATTGTCGGATTTATTGCGCTTTTCGGCATCGCAACAAGAAATGGCATTATCATGGTCAGCCACTACCAACAACTCCAACAAGAAGGTGTACCACTCCAGGAGGCTGTTGTCCAAGGCTCACTCGAACGACTCAATCCTATCCTGATGACCGCTCTTACAACAGGGCTTGGTATGATCCCCCTCCTGCTCGCAGGTGGGCAACCTGGCAACGAATTACAAAGCCCCATGGCTCTTGTGATACTTGGTGGTGTATTCTCCGCCACGACCTTAAACTTGCTCGTTTTACCCACACTCTACTTTACCATCAACCGTACCAACGGAGCACGATCATGAAACACAATACTCTCATGGTTCTCACATGCTATGCTCTCGCAGCTTTCACTCTCTTTCCTTCCACTGGATGCAAAAAGACAACCAACTCAAAACATGGCCACTCACATGACAAAGGCCACTCACATGACAAAGGCCACGACCACGGGCATGACAAGGGCCATAAACACGATAAAGGTCACGACCACGGACACGATGAAGGTCACAAGCATGAACATGCCAAAGGCCACAAGCACGAACATGGGCACGATCACCATCCCCCCAAAAAGTCCCAATCCTGGCTGGTGGCTCCCTATGAAAAAGTCCGAAAAGCTTTGGCAACAGACCAATTCACGCAAACCAAAAATGCTGCGACTTCACTTGCAAAGCGCATCGCAGGGCTCAAAAAACAAGACAAAGAAGCCCTCGCTGCTGTGTACAGTGCATCGAAAAAGCTCTCCAACGCCAAAGATCTCAAGCAGGCAAGGTTGGTTTTCGGTGAGCTATCACGCGCTCTCATGACATTCCTCACACAATACAAAGAAGAAGCAGGACTCCAGGCGTATTCTTGCCCAATGGCCAAAGGCTACAAAAAATGGTTCCAGGCAGATAAAAAGATGGCCAACCCCTACATGGGAAAAAGTATGCCCAAGTGCGGAAGCAAAACCAAATTCACACCTTAAGGCCATCGGATAGAAAAAAGAATACGGAAGACGTCAACACCAAAAAAGATCTCTTTTTCAGAGACCTTTCTTCTTTTTTTACATCAAATGAGAACCCGTTTTCAAAAGTGCTTGACAGGCACACAAAACGCGGTTAGGTTGCCATTGAAAAAAGAAGGCATCCCTTGTGGATATGGGATGTAAGGCAAGGAAGAAGATCATGAAGCGTTTTCGTTCACTCAACCAGTGGCTTTGGCTGCTGGGCTTTTTGTTGTTGGTGGCCCAAACAGCCACACACGATGATCTGCATTGTGACGGTGACCACGAGCCAACATGTGTTGCGTGTGTTCTTGACGCACACCAAGCTCCTGCGCTCTCGACCTGCGTATCTCTTCCACTTGAGTGGTCCCCTACCTGGGATACACTGTCTGTTTCACAACACCGACCCCAACCACAGATCTCTCTCCTCCATCTCGCACCGAGCCATTCTCCACCCTCGCTGTAGCGAACACTCCACGCTTGACGAGCGCTTACACCTCGTACATCAAGTGGCGCCATGACGTCTCCAAAGACCCTTTGATGCGTTCTTATCGATTAATGTCTCTTTGTAAGAGAGGACATATGGCGCGGAAAGGTGCTGACGGACAGGTCAAGCGCCTATCAAGTCATGTCTGTGTACATTGACATGACTCGACATCGAAGGCATGAGCGCGGAATGTCAACACTTTTCTCGAAATGAACAATCTGCAGTCAAACGTGCATATATAAGAATATGTGTACCAAAGGAATGGAGAAAACCCATGAAAACTTGGGTGATATCTGCGTGTATCGCGTGTCTGTCTTTCGGCTTTGTGTCCCCTGCCTCAGCCAAGGTGAAGATCCTCGCCATGACCACGGATTTGGCGTGGTTGGCCAAACAAATTGGTAAAGACCATGTCAAGGTCGATAGTGTCTTGACAGGGAAAGAAGATCCCCACCATGCGGTCGCTAAACCGAGCCTGATCTTGAAGGCTTCACGCGCCCATTTGTTTTTGGATATTGGGATGGAGTTGGGTGTTGGCTACGTCCCACTGATTCTGCGCAACAGTCGGAATGGGAACATTCAGATGGGTGCGCCTGGCTTCATTAACACGTCTATCTTTGTCAAACGCTTGGAGATCCCTGCCAACGTGACGCGCAACTCCGGGGATGTCCATGCCCAAGGTAACCCACACTACTGGGTCGATCCTGTGAGCTTCCTCGCGGCTGGTCGCGCTGTCTTGCAGGGACTGATCAGGGCAGACGCTGCACACGCCAAGACATATCAAAAAAACTACAAACAATTGGAAAAACGCATCGTTGTCAAACTTGTTGGGAAGATCTTGCCACAAGCAGTCGGTACCAAGAAGCTGCTTAAGTTGATGCGCAACTACAAACTCATTCCTTTCTTGCAATCCACGAAAATTGGGGGACGTTCAATCGTTCGCTACCTGGGCGGTTGGCTCAAGAAAATGCTCCCTCTTCGTGGCAAGACCTACATCAGTCACCATCGCCAGTGGGTTTACTTTGCGAAGCGGTTTGGCATCGCTCCCTTTGGTCAGCTCGAACCCAAACCTGGTATCCCTCCAACAGCCAAGCATATGCTCCGCCTACTCGCGCGGTCCAAAGCCAACAAACCGACGTGGATCTTTGTCGCCGGGTTTTTGCCGTTGCAAGCCGGGAGATTCTTCTCCAAAAAGGCGGGAATCCCGCTTGTGCAGCTCCCTATATCGACAGCCAAAGGCACCGGACACGCAGATTATATCTCCTTGATGGACTTGATGATCAACAAGCTCCACAAGGCCGCAAAGAAGTAACAAGAAGAAGGACATAGAGAAGTGGAATTACTGTACCCTGGCTTTTGTGCCGCGCTCATTTTGGTTGGGATTCATGCCTATTTGGGGATGCACGTCCTCGCACGTGGTGTCATCTTCGTCGACTTAGCGATGGCACAAGCTGCAGCATTTGGTACGTTGATGGGATTCCTCTTCTATCATACGGGTCCAGAACACACGATCAGTTATTTATTTTCACTTGGTTTTACGTTGCTGGCTGCGACGTTTTTTGCGGTGGGACGCGCACATTATCAAAAGATCCCGGAAGAAGCGATCATAGGCTTGACCTATGCGATCCTCTCGGCGTCTGCGATCTTGTTGATGCAATTTGCCCCACATGGTGCTGAGCATATCCGCGATATGCTCGCCGGTCAGGTCCTCTGGGTGACTTGGCCAACGGTCTTCAAGACGGCTGTGATTTACTCCCTTGTGGGGTTGATCCACTTTCGCTGGCGTCACCAGTTTTTGGCCGTCAGTCGCGATCCCAAGCTCGCTCGTGAGCGAGGGTTTCATGTCGCCTTTTGGGACTTTTTGTTTTACGCGACGTTCGGTTTTATCATCACTTCGAGTGTCGCGATCGGTGGTGTCTTGCTCGTCTTTACCTTGCTCGTTGGTCCTGCACTTCTTGGGACTGCCTTTGGCAAGAACTTCGGGCAGGGCTTGTTGATCGCGTATGTCTTTGGATTTGCGATCACTGCGGCAGGTTTTCTCACCTCCTACAAGCTCGATTATCCGACAGGTGCGACAGTCGTCGCGTTGTTCGGCGTGGTCCTGCTCCCGATCGCGATCTGGCGTTATATCCGAGGTGGACAACGTCCACTCCGACGTGTCGTTGGTGTCTCCATTACATTGCTCGTGCTGGGAAGCGTGTTCAGCCTCGCGTGGTTCGCGCGTCCCGACCATGCTCCCCACGACCACGCGGACCATCAATACACAAAGCCCCGAGCACGTGTCCCTGTCGCTCTTCACACTGGTGACGATCACGAACACACACACGCGAACACAAAAAAGCACGAACACGACGGACACAAGCACGAAGACGGACACAAAGAAGACGACACACCACAGAAAGACACCATCGACACACTCGAAGCGCGCGCAAACAAAGGTGACAAGAGAGCCCGTCAGGCGTTGATCGAGATCCTCTCGGGGCGACGAGAAGAGCCGTTCTTGACCAGACAAAAAGCCTTCTATGCGCTGTGCAGAGTGAGCAAAGGTGCCCTCCCATCCTGCCCATACAGTGGCAATATTATGTTGATGGGGCAGTGGCTCCAAGCACGTGGAGAGGCTTTTCAAAAGCACTATCGTCCCGCAACATCGCAGCCAGCCTCTAAAAAGTAGAGGCCACAAAGATCATGAAAACACACATGGGCACATTCATATGGCTCATTTGCCTTCTTTTTGTACCGGGTAGCTCCTACGCGGAGCCGTCCACCAAAAAGAAGACCTCAAAAGAGTCATCAACGCCAAGTAAAGCCGAGATCGAAGCGCTCCGTAAAGCATTTCAAAAGACCGGCACAAAGAAACAAGAGACGACCAACAACGCGCAAAAGAAAAAAGGTAAGGCCTCCAAAACAACCAAGGATGACCCTCTCAGCGCGCTGCGCAATGCATTCAAGAATGCTGGCAGCTCGACCACCAATACACAACAGCCCCAATGGAATGGCCCTGGCTTCGCCGTCCAATCCGGTCAGGGAGGTGTGCAGCAGCGTCGCAATCTGATGAACCCGGCGATCAGCGCGCTCGGTGTCTTCGCTGCAGGTTGGTCCAGTCACCCCGGCAATGGACATTGCCACGCTGATGGTGTCTGTCACGGCGATGTCGGGATCTTTGGCCACAGCCACGATCCCTCGCGCACAGGGCTTAATCTGCAACAACTTGAGCTCGTCTTCGAAGCCGCTGTCGACCCGTATTTTACAGCGGCGATCGTGTTGAGCCTTGTCGAAGTCGACGGAGGCTTCGAGTTGGAGATCGAAGAGGCATATATGCAGAGCCTCGCGCTCCCCTTCTCTCTTCAATTGAAGGCCGGGCGCTATCTCTCTCATGTCTCAAGGCTCGCGTCGATGCACCTTCACAGCCTCGATTTTATGACCATCTCACTCCCTGTGATGTTCATGATCGGCGGTGAGATGAGCCACAACGCCGCTGAGCTGTCATGGCTCGCGCCGACGCCCTTCTTTCTGCGCTTCGCCGCAGAGGCTTCCTACGGTGGCAGCATCGCGTATGGTGTGACCGATCCGAGTATTCCGATGTTCTCTGGGCAAGTCAGGGCGTTCTTCGATTTACCTGGTGGGTTGGGTCTTCAGATCGGTGGTGCCGTTGCGCAAGGTGTATGGGATCGAAGGCTCTCCGATGCCTCCGACCTCAAGAAGACACTCTTTACTGGACATATGCTGTGGCGCTGGCGTCCCCCTCAGAGTTTCCGCTACCAGGAGCTTAAGGTGATGGCCGAATACATCGGGATGCACAGCCAGTGTGACGTCGCCAAAACAGACAGCAGCAAACCTCAATACAGGCAAGTCTGTCTTGGTGTCACAGAGCAAGACACAGAGCGTATCTTCCATGGCTTCACCGCCAAAGTCATCTACCGCTTCGCGATGCGTTGGCAAGCTGGTCTTCGTTACGAGATGCTCCCTGGTATGCTCGAACCTTCGGCGCGTAAGCCGCTCGAACGACTTAGCGCGATGGTCCACTTCGCGCCGACAGAGTTTTCACAATTTCGTTTACAGTACGACGCCGTTAACCTCTTTCAGTCGGCAGAGATCGGTCACGCGGTCTGGTTGCAGCTGCAATTCTCGATCGGTGAGCACGGTGCACACAAATATTGAGATCCTTCAAAGGATACTGACAAGTAGGATGCGTTGAGCTACGTATTGTAGCGCCTCTACGTATCTACAACCTTATTTTTACGTGTGAATTCTTACACAGAGACGCAAGCGTCGACGTGTATCCAGAGGCACACATTTGACAATGTACAGGAGTGACAACATGAAACGTTCTATTTTTGCTGGACTTTTTGCTCTTTTGTTCGCGGGTCTTTTGGCTGTGGGTTGTGGTGATGGTGGTGGCGCCAAGTGCGATCCTGCCTGCGCTACAGGTGAAGTTTGTATCTCCCACGATAGCAAGTATGAGTGCGCCAAAACATGCGAAAAAGATGAAGATTGTACCTCACCTATGGTCTGTCATACAGACGAAAGCACTCCCCACTGTGGCGAAGCTGAGTAAGACCATCGGGTCCAAAGAAGAGTCCTTTTTGAAAAGTCATATACATGACCGGACTATCTCTATCTTGAGTGAGAAAGTTTCTCTCTTGGGATGACATGTATGTGGCTTTTGTTCCCCGGATATGTTTCAGGCACACACCAAACAGTGCAAACAGCTCGCCTGTTGTGGTGTGCGCCTGAAACGCTCCTTTCCCCGGCTCCCACCCCGAGAAAATAAGCGCTCCCCTCCTGTTTGGAGTTGACGATATCAGCTCTCTATACAATCACCTTATGGATGGTAACTTTTCCAGGAAGCGTCATCTGTGACCATCGCTTTGATCCAGTCGGTCAACTTCACATTTTGGCTGTTTGTCTTGCTCGTGGCGTTGGAGAACATCGTGTGTCCATTGCCTGGAATGACGTAGTAGTGAAGGTCGTTGATCGTATCCAGATCGCCCAACAGCTTGTAAAGGGCAGTCTTAAATTGATCGCCATTGGCATCCAACATCCCAAAGAATGCGCGAATGACAGAGTCTCGCTCTGTCGACAAGAACGCCATTTTGCGGCCCTTTTGGATCATCGTCGCGTCGTAGTGTTTGATGATGTCGAAGATGTTTGTTTTACAACCGGCGGGGCATCCTGGCGGCATGACCGTCTTCCAGGTTGTCGTCCACTGTTGCCATCTCGTCCCTACAGGAGACATTGGAGGACCAGAGTCATCGATCAAGTCGACGCGAACCTTGTCGCCAAAGTAGAATTGCACGAGACCCCAGTTGATCGCCGCACCAAATCCACCAGCACTTGAACCTGTCAGGACGACATGCTTCAAGTTGGGGAAGGTCGCCGCGATCCGCGCAAAGTACAACTTCATGTTGCGGTGCCCCACAAAGTGCATCTTTTTGCCATTTGGGAACGTCACTTCGGCGTTTCCGGAGTAAACGTCGCCTGTACAGTGGGGGATAAACACATAGTGCGCTTTAGCAAACACGTTGTCGGCGTTGCCGCGTTGGAAGAAGAAGCTCTTGATGGTTCCTTGTGCTGAGGAATCGGACTTGAACTTAGCCGCGTCATATCCTTTGAGGTTGGTCGCTGTCGGCTGGATTCCGTAGCAATTGCCAATCAGTCCACTATCTGACCAGCACGCCCCACCGCCCTGCATGTGGATGAGCAGTTGTGTCACTGTTGTATCTGTGTGTGGATTGATCGCGAAGCCTGTGTCTGTGCCGTATCCACACTTGGCACCTTTGATATCGACCCATGTCCACTTGTCTGGATCGGCTTTGATGGGATCGCCAAGTGTTGGCTTCTCAGGCCAAACATAATCTTTCTCTGTGGGAGTCTCTTCCGCGACTGTCTCGGGTACAGTTGGTTCCTGCCCTTTCTCGACGGTCGGTTCGGGGAGCGGCTCCGATGTCTCTTCTGGTGTAGAGGCATCTGCATCACCGACTTCTTTGGCTGCTTCGGTGGTGCCTTCTTTTCCAGTGGGTTCGTTGTTGCCGGCTTCTTTGGCAGCTTCTGTCTTCTCAGAAGGTGTTATGACTTCTGGCCCACAGCCCGTCCAACACGCCATCAGCACAAAACAAGCGCTGACAAAAAAGAATGTCATTCGTTTCATACACACGTTCCTTTCACAAGATAAGGCCACGACGCTCAAAAAGTGGGATACACTCTCAGAATGTCTTTGTAAGATGAGGTTTACATGTACTATAGCATCTTTTTGATTTCAGAGAAGAGACTTATCCTCTACGCCGAAAGACTCGCCTTGTAAACAGTGAAGCATGTTCACTGTTGGTGGACGCCACTTGATCTTTCAGTGTGTCTCGGACATTTTCGTCGTTGAACAGGGCGGCAAGAACCCCCGAAGGAGGAGGTAAACCATTGGAAGAGACATCCACATCGACACGTTGGCGATTCATAGGTGGTGCTTTGTACTTCACCTTGCAAGGCGCAGGTATCATCACATGGTGGCTCGCGATGTTTGCGTTCCCGTCGATACAAAAGCATTTTCAAGCCTATCCCGTTACAAAGAACGTCCAGCCCTCAGCTCTGTATCCTGATCTCATCCTGCTTGCGGGAGGCTCGTGGTTATGTGCGTTGTTGCTGTGGCGTGCTCCGCGTCATGTGTGGTCACAGAGGGCTGCATGGTCGATGGTGGGTGCCTTCGCGTATCCGGCGATACACGCGACGAGCACGATGTGGAGAGCCGGCGGTAAAGGGTGGGCTGCGACGATGTTGATGTTGACCTTTGTACAGGGGAGTTTTCTAGCAGCCTGGACCATCCGACTTGATGGACCACTCTTTCAGGTCGCGCCTCAACGCTCTACGTCCATGCACATCTTGCGCACGCTCATCCAAACAGCCGTCTTTTGGTGTATGGCCCTCGTCCTCGTTCCGTGGCTCGTCACCTCCGCCGAACACCACCTCGGTGTCCCTCACTTTACAACCCCGATGCAGCGCTGGTTGCCCTGGCTCCTCTTCGCTCTCGTCGGCGCACTCAACATCCACACAGGGATCACGATGAGCCGCTGGGGAAAAGGGACACCGCTCCCTCTGGAGACTGCAAGAGACCTCGTCGTGAGAGGTCTCTACCGTTATGTGCGAAACCCAATGGCCGTCACAGGACTGTTTTTGGGGCTGATGATCGGCTGGTGGCTCGGCTCGTGGGGGACGTTACTCGCGGTCGTGATGGGTGGCATCTTCTGGAATGTCTTTGTCCGCCCCATCGAAGAAAAAGATCTACTAGAGCGCTTTGGTGAACCCTACAGACAATACACACAGAAGATTGGCTGTTGGTTGCCAACCTTTCCTCCCCACCCTCCCCTCCCACACACAAACAACTCACAAGACACAACAACGGACTGACTCCTTTTCTGAACGAACTTTCATTTTTTGACAAAAAAGGCGGCTGTGAAAGTGTGAAAGGATGCGATAGGAGCGATGCTTCGAAGATGTAATTGACGTCTGGTTTGAACGTTGCTATCCTGTTCAGATAAACGAATGTCTCACATACGATCAGAGTCCTTCCCTGTCTCGCGTGTCATCAAGACGACACACGCGCGGTATTTGTCGTGCATTGGGTTGACCTGTTCGCATGTTTCTTTCAGGAAGGCTTGTTGAATGATCCCGCTGGGTCCATTTTTGTTGCAAAATCAGATAGGCAAGGGGGGGATGGGTGTTGTCTGGCGCGCCATCCACAAAGAACAACAAGAACCCGTCGCGATCAAGATCCTGACCCGCTTCAACGAACAAAGACACCACTCACTCTCTGCATTTCGCGATGAAGTTCGCGCGGTTGCAGCGCTTCATCACCCTGGTATTGTCCAAGTCCTGGATCACGGCGAGATCACCGAAGAGACCGCCGAAGCCTCCAAAGGCGACCTGCCCAAAGGTAGCCCTTACCTGATCATGGAGCTCGCAGATGGTTCCTTGGATCAATGGCGCGGTCGACTCTCCTGGAAAGCCTTGCGCCGTGTCGCGCTCTCCTTACTCGATGCCCTCTCCCATGCCCACGCACGTGGCGTGATCCATAGAGATCTCAAGCCCGGCAACGTCTTGCTCAGTCAGCGTTGGCGCAAAATTAAGCTCGCGGACTTCGGTATCGCGTACGATATGGAAGGCCACACACCAACCGAACATGCCGATAAGATCACGGGGACACTCGCTTACATGTCTCCTGAGCAGTTTGAGCGAGAATTTCACCATTACGGTCCCTGGACGGATTTGTATGCGTTTGGTTGCCTGATGTACTCACTCGCGACGGGCAATCCCCCCTTTGGCTCCAAAGGGACGTTGATGGAGCTGATGTTCCGCCACCTGTGTAATCCAGTCCCTCCCCTCAAAACAGACATGGAGTATCCCGACGGGTTTGAGGATTGGCTGCGTTGTTTGTTGGAGAAGGCACCTGGCAAACGCTTTCAGCGAGCAGCTGACGCTGCGTGGGGATTGTTAAGTCTAGAAGATGCAGACAGTGAAGACGATCTCACCCAAGAGATCGACCAAGAACTCTTCATGCATCTGGATCAACACGGTCCTGACTCATCGTCACAAAGACTGCCCTCTCCAAAGACGAGACAGGCCAGCGTCGAGACTGCACAGGCAACGGCATTTCCACTCGCGACACTCCAGACGTTGATCGACGAATACCAGCACACAGCGATCGTCGAAGCGCGCAAAGGGACACCGCCACCGAGTATCTTTGAGAGCAACGACTCTCTCGATGAAGTCGCAAGCTCAAATGAGTATCTGGCCTTCCTCTCGTCGATGAATAAAGAGCAGATTAACCTGGAGATCCCACCTTTCCCAGATAGCTGGCGTCGTCAGGAGACGATGCTCGCGCCGCTGCGTCTCGATGGTGTCGGGCTCGGTCTGTACGGTGTTCGCAATATCCCTCTCGTCGGTCGTGAAGAAGAGCGCGATGCGTTGTGGGAGAGTATGCACCGCGTGCGAAGCCGCCACCGCCTCTACACGATCTGTTTACGTGGACCCGCAGGATACGGAAAAAGCCGCCTCGCAGAGTGGTTCTGTGAGCGTACGCATGAGGTCGGGACGGCCCACGTGCTCAAAGCCGTTCACAGCCCTATCCAGGGAGCCTCAGATGGTATTACCCCCATGCTCATTCGCTTTTTGCAGTGCGCAGGGAGCACCTTTCGCCAAGCCGAAGAAAAAGTCCCCGATATTCTCGAACGTTTAGGGATGACTGATGCGGAGGATATTCAAACGATCCTGGATCTGATGGCGCCGTATTTTGCAGGGGGGTCCGAGCACAAAACACGTGTGCGGCTGGAAAACGAGACGGAGCGCTACGTCGTCATTCGACGCTTTCTTCAGCACCTGTCCAAAAGTCGTCCGGTCCTCGTTTGGCTCGACGACATTCACTGGGGACTCGATACACTCGGCTTTGTGCTCCACCTACAGGAGACCCTTCGCAAGCTCGAAGTGCCCATCTTGTTGTTGCTTACAGTCCGGGAAGAGGCGCTCGTCGAACAACCACAAGAGACAGAGATGCTCGACGAGATCCTCGCAGCCAAGCGCACACACTCCGTACACATCGGCCCCCTCCATCAAGAAGATCGTCCCGTCCTTATCCGTGAGCTGCTCGGCCTCGAAGGTGACGTCGCCGCGCAAGTCGAAGAGCGCACCGCAGGCAATCCCTTGTTCGCCGTGCAACTTGTCGGTGATTGGGTGCAGAGAGGGCTTTTGGAGTACGGTACACACGGATTCCGTCTCAAAGAAGGCACAGAGGTCACACTCCCCGACGATATGCACGCTGTGTGGGCTGCGCGACTCGAACAGTTGTTTACAGAGCGCTCCGAAAATGATCGCATCGCCCTCGAATTGGCCGCGATCCTTGGCCAAGAGATCGATGGCGAAGAGTGGCGAGATGTCTGCCAACAGATCAATATCTACCCCCCCTATGACCTCGTCGAACAGCTGATCGGACAGCGACTCGCACGCACCGAACATAACCCCTTCTTGCAGTGGTCTTTTGTCCACGGTATGTTGCGCGAGAGTCTACAACGACAAGCCCAAGAAGCCGAGCGTTGGACCGCTCATCACCTCGCCTGTGCCCAAACCCTCAAACGTCGAAAAAGCCGCAATGTCACAGAGCGCATGGCCCAACACCTCCTCGCTGCAGGGGAGTTCGAACAGGCTCTCATTCCCCTGCACGCGGCGATCAAAGAACGCCTGCGACTTTGGCAGCATCGCATCGCGATGTCTCTCCTCCTCGAATGGGAACCGCTCCTCGATCGATGTGCATTACCAGAGGACCACCTCTTTCGCGGTGAGAGTATGCTCGTACGTTCGACGATCGCATACCAGGCATCGCGCTATGAAGAAGCCAAAGAGTGGTCCAAAAAGACAGAAGCGGCTGCGCGCAAGTACGGATGGGATGAGGTTCTGCTTCAGGTCTCATTCACCCTCTCCAAGCTCGCCTGGAACGATGGGATGTCAGAAGAAAGTATGCGCCCACTCGAAGAAGCAGAGCTCCTCGCCAATAAACTCGGCGATGAATCCTTCATCGCACGTGCCCACGCCGCGATGGGGGACCTGCTCTGTCGGCGTGGACAACTCGAAGAAGCTCGACCGTGGCTACAACAAGCCAAAGAGGACTTTGAGAAGATTGGTGACGCCCTTGGTATCGCTGATAACCACAGAAGTCTATGTCACATTGCTCGCCAAACAGGTGCGTACGATCAAGCCAATGATCACATCGAAGAAGCACAGCGTTTCTTTGAAGAATGTGGTTCACGCGAGGGGATCGCGGACTGCTACAATTTGCGTGGTGAAATTGCGCGACTACAAGGTGATTTTGAGCGGGCTGAGGAGCTGTATAGAGTGTCGATCAAACGACACCGCGCTCTCGAATCCATCGCTGCCGGCGTCGCAGAGCTCAATCTCGGTCTTACGCTTATCCGCCTCAAGCGATACAAAGATGCACGTGTCATCCTCGAAGATTGCGTCCGTACATTTCTCTTGAGAGGTCGTCCACTGCTTCGCAGCATCGCGCAGATCACCTTGCTCCCCTGTCTGATCGCTGATGACGCCTGGATCGAAGCCGAACAGAATATGCTCAGCTCGACGATCGCCCTCTCTAACGCCAACTATGTCGATATCGATGTCGCAGCCTCTGCACAACTCGCCGGCGAAATCGCGCTCGAAAAAGGCAAACCCATGCACGCCAAACCAGCCTACCGCTTTGCACTCTCACAGTGGAAAGCCCTCGACCGACAAGAAGAAGTCGAACAGATCGAGCAAGCCCTTCGTGTGCTCGTGTAACATCTCCACATAACACAAGGAATCTTATCGCATGAAAGCGTTCTCTTCGGAGGAAGGTAAGCAGCTTTACGTCGCGTCTTACGACAAAAGCCTCTCGATGTGGCCTGTCCCCCATACCCAGATGTATATCGACACGTCCTTTGGCCAAACACACGTGATTGAGGCGGGGACACCTGGAAAACCTCCCCTTGTCTTGATGCATGGGATGACTGTCAGTTCCACGATGTGGGCACCTAATATCGAGGCGTGGGCGCCTCATTTTCATATCTTCGCGATCGATACAATGGGTGATTTTGGTAAGTCGCTCCCTACAACCATCCCCCGGACCCGGAAAGATTACACTGATTGGTACATCGAATGCCTCGACACATTAGGGCTGGAACAGGTCAACGTCGCAGGTATGTCCTACGGTGCGTGGTTGTCCTTTTGTACTGCCCAAGCACATCCCGAACGCTTTAAGCGTATCGCCGTCGCTGCACCGGCTGCGTCCTTTCAGCCAATGGATTGGTACTTTATCTTCCGAAGCATCCCGCTGCTACTCTTTCCAAGCCACAAAACCGTCGATCGCTATATGAGATGGGCTGCTGTTGAAGATGTAGAAGGCATCACGGAGCCCTTCTTCTCGCAACTGATCGAGCAGCTTTACATCGGTTGGAAGTACGCAAAACATCGACCCAAAGTGCTCCCCGCTGCGTTTACTGATGAGGAGTGCAAGCGGATCATGGCCCCCACTCTCCTGATCCTCGGACCACAAGAGAAGATCTACAATCCCAACAAGGCCATCGCCCGCGCAGAAGCGCTTGTCCCGAACATCAAGACAAAGCTGCTCTCCCGTGGGAGTCATGACCTGACACTTGTCCAGGCGCCGACGATCAACCAGGAGATGTTGGAGTTCTTCCAGTCATAAGGGGAAAAAAGGAGGAGGGGGAAGAGATCGATGAGGCGTCTACTTTTGCTTTCCTAAAGCCTCAAGGGGATTTGCAGACGTATTTTTTGACCAAACACTTTTTGGTGATGGGATCTTTTTGCACACATGAGGAGCTGCACTTGTATCCACAGTTGCAACTTGGACACTTGTCGTAGCGGGCAGAAGGCTGACTACAGGTGCTGCATGTCCCACTTGTACATTTCTGTCCGACTGGGCAAAACGCAGCTTCATCGATGGAGCCGTCACAGTCGTCGTCTTTACCATTACATGTGTCTAGAAGCGAAGGTGTGACCTGTCCTGTGCACGTTCCCCAAACACCTTTTGTACAGCTCTGTGTGCCTCCCTTACAAGTCCCAACGTCTTTTGTCCCAGAGGCACCGGTGTAACAGCTACGTCTTACGCTGTCATCGATCGCGCCGTCACAGTCGTCATCTTTGTTGTTACAGGTCTCTGTTTTGGGTTTGACTTCTCCAACACAGCTGCCAAATTTACCGGCACTACAAGTCTTTTTACCTGATTTACACTCCCCTTTGTCCTTTGTCGTCAAAGAGCCCGTATAGCAAGAGACCGTGATGTTGTCATCGATCTTCCCGTTGCAGTCGTTGTCTTTGTTATCGCAGACTTCTGCTTTGGGTACAATTTCGCCAGAACACGCTCCCCATTTGCCGCTTGTACAGGTCTGTGTGCCTTCTACACATGAGCCGACATTTTGTGTCCCAGACGCACCTGAGTAACACTTTTGCTTGACGTCGTCATCGATTTTGCCGTTGCAATCGTCGTCTTTGTTGTTACACGTCTCGATACTGGGGGGGACTTCATTTTTACAGGCGTCCCACTTGCCGGAGGCGAGACAAGTTTGGCTTCCTTTCTTGCATGTCCCAATGTCCGAACCACACTGTTGAACGGCGCTAGGTGAGCAGGCGCAATTCTCATCGACGTTTCCATCGCAGTCATTGTCGAGTCTATCACATGCTTGTTCATCCGCTTCGTAGAGTGCGTCGTAGGTTTTGTAATCGGCGTCGCCACAACTGATCCAGCCATTTGCTCCACCACACACTTTCTTCGCGCCGTTGCAGAGTCCAAGCTGTTTATCGCAAGGAGGTGCGATGAGGTTATTGTCGATCTGACCGTCACAGTCGTTGTCGATCCCGTCACATGATGTCTCAGTGTCTTCGTAATCTTTGGAGGTCGCGAGGTAATCAGAGGTATCACACGTCAACCACCCTTGCTCACCACCACATCGCTTGACAGTCCCAGCACAGGGACCAAAGGACTTGGCGCATGTTGGGGGCGTGAGTTCTTCGTCGATCTCTCCGTCGCAGTCGTTATCTTTTCCATCACATGAGACTTCTTTCTCCTCGTACTCGGGGAAGGTGATGCGGTAATCAGAAGCGTTGCACGTGATCCATCCAATACTGCCACCACATCGTTTTGTCGCTTGTGCACAAAGTCCCTGTATCGTCCCTTCATCACAGGCTGGCGCGGTGAGCTCTTCGTCGATTTCACCGTCACAGTCGTCGTCCAGTCCGTTACACTCTTCCTCTGCAGGTAAAACCTCTCCCGAACAGATCGTCGGCCAGTCGCCATTTTCGTCACAGACTTGTTGGCCTTCTGCACAAATCCCAACACCTTTGTTTGAGACTTTGCCTGAGAAACACGCTCTCTTCTCGCCAGGTTTGCACTTTTTGTCACAATCGCTGTCATCTGCGTCGATCTTTCCATCACAGTCGTTGTCCAGACCATCAAAGCACGCTTCTCCCACTTCAGTTTGTTCGGTGAGAGGGCGACAGGCGCTCCAGTACAGGCCATTTAAGCCATCAGGTTGGCAGCTTTGTGTGCCTTTGACGCAGCTATAGCCGAGGCTGGCGGGGAGGTCGCATTCTTGTGTTTTGCCCCTTGTTGGGCAGGTCGTGCGAGCAATGGAGACGCACTTGTTGTCTTTGCAGATTCCCCAGTACTGTTGGTTGTTGCACTGACAGTCCTTGGTACATGCGGCCCCATTGGGGGCGGTCTTTTGAGGTCCAATCTCCCCTGTGCAGTCGGGGATGGGGCATTGTTCGGAGGGCGTGCTGTTGGCGCAAGGGTCACCATTGGAACAGGCAAATGTCAAACACAACGCCCATAACAGGAGACCTATGCCACACAACGAGCTTCGCAATCTTTGGATTTTCATGTTGTACTCCCTCATTTCAGGGTTGAAATGATGTCTATTGTATCGAGAAAAAGGCCCGTTGTGCTTTAGGGCGCCTTGCATTTGTATTCATATTTGATACAGACCGTACCAAATTTACCGGTGCATTTTTTGTTGCATTTGTATCCACAGGTACACTTTGAGAGGCGACAACTCGAAGGCTGCCTACATGTCGTACACTTGCCTGAGACGCAGGCTGTTCCAGCCTGACAATCTGTTATGCTGTTGTCGACCTTTCCGTCACAATCGTCATCTTTTTTATTGCAGGTCTCTTTTGTGGCTGGCTTTGTCTCGTTTTGGCATGTGCCCCATTGTCCGGCGGCACAGACTTGTGTTCCGCCAGTACAGATCCCGACACCATCGGTTCCCGATGGGCCTGTGTAGCAAGACCTTGTGAGGTTGTCGTCGATTTTTCCGTTGCAGTCGTCGTCGAGATTGTTGCATTCTTCTGTTGTGGGGCCGACTGGACCGATGCATGGTCCCCATGTGGCAGAGGCTGTACATGTCTGAAAACCTTGTTTGCACTCACCTTCATTGGAGCCACATGCCCGGGTCGATCCAGCCTGACACAGGCACTTTTCGTCGACGAGTCCGTTACAGTCGTTGTCGAGCTTGTCGCACTTCGTCTCCGTCGCTTCGTACGCGATGTTGTGCAGTAGGTAGTCACGGGACGTACAGTCGAGCCATCCTTTATCCCCGCCACATTGCTTCTTTGAGCCAAAGCAGATGCCTTTGCCTTTGCCACAGGGGGGGGCGTTGAGTCCGTTGTCCACTTGGCCATCACAATCGTTGTCAAAGCCATCACACAACGTCTCTTTTTCCTGATATTTCTTGAAGTTTTTGCGGAAATCTGTCGCTTCACAGGAGAGCCAGCCTTGTGAACCACCACAACGTTGGACGGAACCAAAGCATGGTCCTGTTTTTCCTGTGCAGAGAGGAGCCTTCAGGTTGTTGTCGATTTGGCCATCACAGTCGTTGTCTAAGCCATCACACAGCGTCTCTTTCTCTTCATACTCGATAAAGATTACGCGGTAGTCGGTGATATCACAGGCCTTCCAGCCCTTGGTCCCATCACATTGTTTGACCGCCTGTGCACATGAGCCTTGTTTCCCTTGCCCACAAGAAGGTGGTGTGAGGTTGTTGTCGATCTTTCCGTCACAATCGTCATCTTTTCCATTGCAAAGTTCTTTCTCTTCGATGATCTCACCTTCGCACTCTGTCCCCCACGCTCCTTTTTTGTCGCAGGTCTGGAACCCACCGGCACAGATGCCGACGTTGACCTTGCCCTTTCCGCTAAAGCAAGGGCGCTGCTCACCTGGTGTACAAATCCCCTGGCAGCCATCATCGGAAGAGTCAATCTGGCCATCACAATCGTTGTCAAAGCCATCGAGACAAAGCTCAACCCCTTTCTCTTCGACGCTTGGTCTTGGTTTACACGCTCCCCAGACCGCTGATTGTAGGCCATCGGGCTGGCACTTTCGCACACCGTCACGACACGCCTCACCAAATTCAACAGGCATCAAACAAGAGAGCTCTTGTCCTGGAGTCTGACATGTACCACGTTGAAATGAAATACACTTCTTGCTTCCGCTGCTGCTTCCGTCTTCGCCACTGTCGAGACAACGGCCCCAGTAGACTTGGTTGCTGCACTCACAATCATTCTCACAGATCGAACCGGAGGGGTTGATCGTCCCATTGCTGAGAGGTTCATCGTAGCCATCTTCGCAAATGTCAGGTGTCCCACAACCCGGAACGACACAAAGCCAAAGACCAAGGATCCCGACGACCCACCATTTGAAGGTCGATTTTCTTTGCACACTCATCAACTCACTCCTGTCACAAATACCAAGTCCATCTATTCTTTCTATCGGAAAAGCAATCACCATGCCATCAAACATCAGATCCTTAACGTATTGAATCGAAAGAAAAGATACAACTCATACGAGATGATGTTGCACGTCTCTTTCAACGATCGAAGAGGTTTTTTTCCATGATCGAGGAATGATGTTTGTCTCTATACACAATAGAATGTCAAGGACAATCACACAATCATTCTACACATTTATCTTGGCAATGGTCTCATCTCTTTTCTTGGCGTCACCTTCACTGCTCGACAAGAGCAATGGATTGACTTCGTTGTTATGTGATTGTACAACGCAGCCTCACTTTTTGGCTTCTATACAGGGAGGACTTTGCTCGATGACACACACACCATCTGTCTCACAAAAACCTTGCAGTGTAACGATTTTGTCGGGATTTCTTGGGGCTGGAAAGACAACTCTGCTCAATCATCTGCTCAGACATCTCGACGGCAAACGTATCGCTATCATCGTCAACGATATCGGTGAGCTGAATATCGACGGCGCGCTCCTCAAATCCACCACAGACGTCATCGAAGAGGTCGAAGAAATTGTCGAATTGACCGATGGGTGTATCTGCTGTTCGATCCAAGAAGACCTCTGGAACACTGTCGCAGACCTCGCACAGCAGGGCACATATGATGCCATCCTCATCGAGAGCACAGGGGTGGCAGAGCCCGTCTCCATCGTGAAAATGTTTGTCACCCCCACACCCACAGGACGTCGGCTGCTCGATCTCGCCTCCATCGATACACTTGCTACAGTCGTCGATTTGACCTTCTTTTTGGACCAGTGGGACAAAAGCCAACAACGACTTCAAGGCAAGGCCTCCCTCTTTGAAGCTGAAGAACCTATCTTCACGCTCCTCGTCGATCAAGTCGAATGTGCCAACGTCATCATCATCAACAAGACCGACCTCGCGACACAACAACAGCGCGATGATATCCAACGTATCCTTCGCGAACTCAACCCCCACGCGGAGCTGCTCTTTACCACCCAATCCGTCATCCCCACGGAAAAAATCATCCACGCCGAGACCTTCTCACTCGAAATGACACTCCAAGGTGCTGGCTGGATCCAAAAACTCAACGAACATATCACACAAAAACAACACGAACGCTCCCACAACCACGGTCATGAGCACGAGCACGCTCATACACACGAACACTCACACAGTCACGAACATACACACAGCCATGAGCACTCACACAGTCATGAACACACTCCTGGAGATATTCGCGAGCGTTTGGGGTTGGAATCATTTGTGTATGATAGGCGCCTGCCGTTTGACAGAGAGGCCTTTGAAGCGGCTCTCAAGCGTCCGTTCCAAGGGGTTCTACGTGCGAAGGGCGTCGCGTGGTTTCGTCAAAATGATCCATTTGTGCAGTTTTATTCGCAAGCGGGAGATCGTTATACATGCGATGCAATTGCTGTCTGGTGGGCTACTCGGTTCGAGCGGGGACAGGTCTCTCTCGACGATCTCCCCTCCCCTGTTCGAGCGCAGTGGCAAGAACCTCACGGTGATAAGCGGCAAGAGATCGTGTTCATTGGGATCGACATGGACCGACAACATATCATCGACACACTTGACGCTTGTCTTGTCGAAGAGTCCAGTTCTATCATGGATGACATTGAATCGACATCGATCAAACACATCAAAGATCTTTTGGGATAGATGTCGAGCGGATTAGAGGGATTGGTGGAGTTGTTGGACGGCTGTTCGCTGTCCGTCTGTGAGTGAGGGGTGGGAGAGGAGGGAGTCTGCGAGTTTCTTCGTTGCGCCGATATCTCCGGCTTGATAAAAGGACAGGAGCAGGTTGTACAGTGGACCTGTCTCGTCGTGAGGGGCGTGTTGTACGGCGCGTGTCAGGATCGCGACGGCTTCGTCACTTCTCTTTTGTTCGAGCAACAACAAGCCGAGGTCATTGAGGGGCTTCCAGTGTGTGGGGGCAGCTTCTACTGCGTGTCGAAAGGCCTCTTCTGCGTGCTCGTAAACTTCTGCCACCTCGAAGATCTTGCCGAGTAGATGAAGCGGACGCCAATCACTCTCATTGAGTTCATGTGAGCGCCATAAAATCAGTTCAGCTTCGGAGAGTTCGCCTCCTTGCATCAACAGTGTCCCGAGCTGTAGGTGAGCTTCGGCGGATTCGGGCAGACGTTGGATGAGTCTTCGAGCTGCGAGGACTGCCTTTTCGTGTGCACCGAGGAGCATATGGACGGAGACCTCTTCGGCGGTGATACGAGGTGAAGGACCACAACAGCGGTGTGCCTCTTGAAGCGTCTCAAGTGCAATGTCGAACTCCCCTTCGGCTGTAAAGATCTCAGACAGCGCGAGGTATGCGTCGAGGTGTTGTGCATCGAGTTTGAGGATGCGGGTCCAATATTCGTGGGCTTCTTTATAGGCTCTGGCGTCCGTGTACAGGCGCGCAGCGAGAGAGAGGAAGTCAATGTCTTCAGGGGCGAGCAGCAGAGCGACTTCGGCGTGAACGATCGCATCGTCGAGTTGCCCCTGTTTGCCGAGCAGTCGAGCGAGATGGAATTGTGCGGGAGCAAAGGACTGGTCGGCGAGGCAGGCCCGCTGAAGGGCTTCAATACCACGTTCGAGTTGGTCTTTTTCCAAGGCAAGACCGAGCGCAAACCACGCACCTGCGAGCTCGGGAAACTCATCGAGGATCCCAAGCGCGAGCTGTGCTGTTGCACGGTATTGACCTGTGAGCAGAGCGATTCGAGTGATATCCAACCACGCCTGTACGTGCTCAGGGTGGGCACGTAGAAAGGCTTCCAACAGCTCGGCGGCACGATCCACGTCCCCTTTTTCGAGGTAGGATTGTGCCGTGAGGTAGGTTTGTTCGGAAGGTTTGTCGGACAAGTTTATCCTCCAAAGAAACGAACGAGTCTTGAGACAGCGCCTTGTGCGCGGATGTATGTTCGTGTTGTTGCATCGGAGATGGTCTCAGCGGCCTGAGAAAACTGTCGTCCGACCTCTTTGCCAAACGCGGTGGCTTTCTTCTTCACGTAGGAAGCGGCCTCTTTGACTTCGTTTCCGACGTATTTGGCATCGGCGAAGTTGATTTTGCCGTCGTCATTGAGATCTACTTTGTCATGTGCCCACTTGCCGGCCTTTTTCAAGCGGCTGATCGCCGCATCTTTTGCCTCTTTTGCGACACGGACACTCGCGTCAGCAGCGGCTTTTGCATCGGCAAAGTTGATCTTGCCATCGTCATTGATGTCCACTTTGTCGTGGGCCCACTTACCAGCCTCTTTGGCTTTCGTCGTGACGTACGTTTTGCCTTGCTTGATGGCGCGTCCTGTGGCGTCGATGCCTTCTTTGGCGAGGTCTCTGACCTGTCCGGCGCCAACGCTGACATCGGTGAAGTCGATATCACCATCTTTGTCGCGGTCTGCGACACGGTGTGCTTGTTTGTTGACCCAGGCTGCGCCCTCTTTGGCTTTGCCACGGGTCCAGGCGGCAGCGTCCTTGGCCGCGTCGACGGAGGCGTCAATCCCATCATCCACTTTCTCTGCCGTCCAGCGAGCGCCTTGGGCGATGCCACGTCCAACATCTTGGACACCATCAGCCAATGCATCGGCACCGTCGACGATCGCGTCAGCTGCGATGTCGAGACCTTTGTCTACAGCCTCCACGACATCCTCTGCCGTGTCTACCACTGCGTCTCCGACGTATCGTGCACCGAACATCAGGTCTCTGGCGGAGAGACGTCCGTCATTGTTCAGGTCTGCGGTGTCATGCGCGCGTCGTGCGACGTTGCGGGCACCTTGACGAAGTTGTTGGCCAAGCTGACCACGACTCTTTGCGTTCCCTAGTGAGCGAATGGCTCCACCGATCGCATCAACACCATCTTCAATTGCGTCTCCAACGACCTCAACTCCGTCTTCAATGGCGTCGATGCCGCGGTCGATGCCACGACCCACAGCTTGAAGACCATCGCCAACAGCGTCGACACCGTCTTCGATCGCATCACCTACAGCGTTGAATCCACGACCAATGGCGCGCCCTGTGGCGTCGACACCATCTTCGATTGCGTCGATGCCGCGGTCGATGCCACGACCCACAGCCTGAAGACCGTCGCCAATCGCATCGACACCATCGTCGAGCACATCGCCGACGGCGTCTGCGGCTTGTACGGAGCGCATTTGTAAGTCGAGAAGAGAGAAGCGGCCGTTCTTATCGGCGTCGAGTGCGCCGATGATACCATCAGCAGAGGACTCTACGATGGTTCCGACACCGTCGATCCCACGTGCGGTTAATGTCGCTGGGTCGTTGAGCGTGAGACGATCATCGTTGTCGATGTCACCGGCTTCCTTGGCCATTCTGGCGAGCTTGAGGACATCAACCTCGACTTGTCCGCCGATCTTTCCGCCGACTTTGAGGGCGAGTCCACCACCGAGACCGAGTTTGATCTTGCCTTTTTCGTAGCTCGCGACAAAGTCCCCTTCGATCCCTGCGCCGATCCAGCCCTCACCGATCGCGCGGAAGGTAAAGATCTTTCCGGCGCCAAGTTCGACCTCTGCGGTCGTTCGTGCGCCGACGAATGCACCGGCTTGTCCTTCGACGGTGGCTTTGGGAGGCCAGGGAGAGAGCGCGACACGTGCATAGGGTCGTGCATCTGCGCCGACAAATGCCCGTCCCGTGACTTTGACATGAAGGTCGACGAGCTCACCTGCGATTTCTTTTTGAGGGGACGCGACGATCAGCTCTCCCTCTGCACCGAGAAGATGAAGTCGTGCGTCTGTCGCGATGGTCGCGTCGACACCTTTGGTCGTGATCCGGGCGTTGCCCATGATCGACGCCCCGGCTTCTGAATAGACACGTCCAATCCCAGCAGCACCGACACGTTTGGTGACCTTGGTGCCGCTCTTTGAGGCGTACTCAATCCCGGCCCGTGCGTCGATGCCTTCGGTGACTTGTGCGAGCGCAATGTCCAGCGGGATCGTGAACGTATCGGCCCAATTCTCTTTCTTGGTGGTTCCTTCTGGGATGATCGGTTGTCCGGTCTTTTTGACGACTTTGTCTTCGACTTTTTCTGTGCGATGGTACCCGATCCTATTTGTGGTCTCAGTGGTGACACCGTTCTCGGTCTCTTTGGTCCAGTGGTACTCGCTGCCCCACTTTTTGTCTGCGCTCGCGGTCGCGTGGGTGTGTGTCAATGAACCCTTATCTCCACCGATGCGAAGCTCTGAGCGGCTGCCGTCTTTGTATCTGCGGGCCATCGTGCCTTGCAGATCGACGTCTCCATCTTTGTAGATCAACCCACCACCGATATCCGTGTCTGGATCGACCTTGTGACGAGCGTGTGCGCCGAGGTTAAAGCGTCCCTTCGCGAAGCCGATGCTGCTGTCCATGTCCGTCTTGTCGTCGAACTTGTGTGTCGTCTTCGAGCCAAAGCTGAGGTCGCCATCTTTGTAACCGAGGGTGCTGTTGATATTGGTCTTGTCATTGACCTTGTGTTTGGAGGTCGCGCCGAGGTGGAACTTTCCACCGACGAAGCCAAGGTTACTCGTCACGTCGAGATCGTCGTTGACCTTGTGTGTGGTGTTTGTATCGATCGAGAAGCCTTTGTCTCCAAAGCCAATGTTGCTCTTCAGGTGGGTCTTATCATCGATTTGTGTATCGACAGAGCTGTTGACGGTGACTTTGCCATCTTTGATACCGATCTTGTTGTTGAGCTTGGTGTCGTCGTTGAGTTGTGTCCCAAAGTCTGCGTTGACGGAGACTTTACCGTTGTCAAACTTCACATCACTCTTGACGTTGGTCTTGTCATCGAGCTTTGTGTCGACGGAGCTGTTGATGGTGACTTTGCCGTCTTTGATACCGATCTTGTTGTTGAGTTTGGTATCGTCGTTGAGTTTTGTGTCGACGTCGGCGTTGACTGAGACCTTGCCGTTGTCGAACTTTACATTGCTCTTGACGTTGGTTTTGTCATTGAGCTTGGTATCGACAGAGCTATCGACCGTAATCTTGCCGTCTTTGATACCAACTTTGTTGTTGAGCTTGGTGTCGTCGTTGAGCTTGGTGTCGACATCGGCGTTGACGGAGACTTTACCGTTGTCGTATTTGACGTCACTTTTGACGTGGGTCTTATCATCGATCTGTTTGTCAACGGAGCTGTTGACTGTGACTTTGCCGTCTTTAACGCTGACATCACCCTTCAGCTTTGTGTCATCATCGAGTTTTGTGTCGACGGAGCTGTTGACGGTGACTTTGCCGTCTTCGACGCTGACATCGCCTTTGACATTGGTATCGTCGTTGAGCTTTGTGTCGACAGAGCTGTTGACGGTGACTTTACCGTCTTTGTAGCCGACGTTTCCTTTGAGTTTGGTGTCATCATTGAGCTGTGTGTCGACGTTTGTGTTGACGGAGACCTTGCCTTTATCGTAGTTAACGTCGGTTTTGACGTTGGTTTTGTCATCAACCTGTGTGGTGACTTTCCCTTTGGCGGTGAGGTTTCCGTCTTTGTCGTAGTCGAACTTGACATCACCCTTGGATTTTTTGCCAAGGTCCTGTTCGTGAGAGCCTGTTGCACCGCCAAAACCGTGTCTTTCGGAGGTCCGCTTGCACTCTGCATAGGTCTTAAAGTTTTTGGAAGCGTCGCGTAGACGTCCCCAAAAAGAAGCAGGTGGCTTAGGTGCTTCGGCTTGGGGAGTGAGGTGAGGGTCGCGAATGTCAGTGGTTGTAGGTTTCGCGACTGGGGCGTGGGTTGGTGATGAGGTCTTGTTGGTTGTGACATCACCTGTTGTAGGGATATGAGCGGGGATTTGTGTCCCGCCAGTTCGTCGAATTGGCATATTGCGTTCCTTCCAGACAGATACAGCTCGCGAGAGGTTTGACCTGCTCGCACAAAATGAGACCTATATTTTTATCACATCTCCCCACTGTCGGGCAAGACATTCAAAGGGAAAATACAACATCATTTTTTTCTGTTGACACTCTTTTGAGAATACATTATCAACGTTTGCCAACTTTTGAAGAAGAGCTTCTGTAAGAAGGTGGTTCTGCCACACATTTTTTCAAGTCCAGAGTCCCAAAACAAGACGGAATAGACGATGCAACATCAACAAGCACCTCAAACATCTATGAATATCCAGCGCCCTCTCGATATTTCGGGAGGCATTTTGTCTTTCTTATGCCTGGTTCACTGTCTGGTGTTACCTTCTTTGGTGGCAGCGGCTCCCTCGTTGGGTTTGCAGTTTTTCCAGGCAGAATGGATCCACAAGGCGCTTTTGTTTGCTGTCCTTCCTGTTGTCGTGTTGGCGCTTGGGCGTGGGTACAAAGAGCACAACTGGACCGTCCCTTTTTGGGTTGGCGGTGTGGGCTCTGTGTTGTTGATTGTGGGTGCTTTTTGGGGACATGATTTGCATTTGGAATCGCAATTGACATTGGCTGGTGGTGTCTCATTGATTGTGGCCCACAGCCTTAACTTCTGGGCCTCTCGCCAAGCCTGCGAAGCCTGTTGTCCTCCCGAAGGTGTCAGCGCTTAGAGACTTAGACTACTGTGTTTTGAGGTAGGCTGCGGCTGCGGTTTGTCGGCTCTCAATGTGTGCCTTGAGGGTCTCGACGGAGTTGTTGAAGGCGGCCGCGTTGCTCAACTGTGTGTATCCTGGTTGTTCACCATTTGCACCGACGACATAAGGACTTATCATCGTGTGGACCTCTTTGATCCGCGCGACCAATGTGTCCGTGGCAAATGGTCCCTTCGCGAACTCTTCCACGTATTTGTTGTAGGTCTTCCGATATTCAGCATCGGCGATAAGATGACCGAGCAGTGGCCACTGCGCAGCGTCGACGTTGGGAAGACCGAGCTGTGTCGCTGAGCGCCCTCCCCCTCCTCCGCCACCACCCATATTCATCATCACCATGTTGTGGTCCCAAGAGATCCACTGAATGCGATTGTTATCGCCGGGGTCTGCGTACAGATAGTAGTTGTGTGTCATGCTCCCATAAGTGTCCCAGTGCACCATCAAATTGGCCATCGCGATCCAGCGTAGGAAGCGATCCACATTGAAGATCTTCTCCAGACCTTGTCGCCACGCCGCAGCATCTGAGCGATCAGCCTGAAGGTGCGCGATAAGTGCTTTGACATCGCTCCAATCGGCTTCATCTTCGTTGGTCTTTTTGACCATATCATCCTGCACAAAGCTCGCGAGTGCAGCACCTGTTCCATCGGGTTTGTAGAGGTTTCCTTTGTGGTTCTTGAATTGCTCTTTGAGCATGGGACCATCGGGATCTTCGACGAGCGCATACAGACCAAAGTACTTGGAACCTTCACCGTGGTCGACATAGACTCTGTAGAATGCGACTCTTGCGACGGGGACGCCTGCTGCTGCGAAGAGTTCACGACCGATCAGATCGCGCATCAACGAGTCATCACTGAATCCATTGTTGAGCACGAGTTTTTTGAAGCCGTAAAAGCGTTGGTTTTTGATATCAGGGTTGTCGTCTTCAAATTTGTCCATGTTGAGGCGGAAGGGGATCTTGTAGCTTCCGCCCTTCCATGCGGAGCTGAGAGAGGAGTTACCTTTAAAGCGAATGCCCACATCGTGCCACGCGCGGCCTTCGTAAACGAGTTTCGCGGGGACATAAACAGGATCGCCTGGGATGAGATCGCCACCGCCACCGGGCTGTCCACCGGGTTGCCCTCCTGGTCGTCCGCTGACCATACACACAACGGCGTTGGCTCTTTGATCTTGGGTGCATGTCCCCTTCGTCGTCGTACCATTGATGGTGACTTCGCAGGCATCGCCTTCTGCTTTGTCTTTGCAAGCCTGTATCATCGCAGCGGGGTCGACTCCGCCGGGGCCTCCTCCAGGTTGACCGCCAGGTTGACCTCCAGGCTGTCCATTTCCTGCACCAAAAGTACCTGCGAGATTGGTCATATCATCCATCATCTTTTTCCAGTTCGCTGCGGATATAGTGATGTCGATGCGGTGGACTTTTTTGAGTGAGAAGACGGTCTCATAGTCTGGCTCTGCATCTTTCCCGTGTGTCGCTTCGCTCCAGCCTTTCTCATCGACAGTGGATGCGTCTGTGACTGTGGGTTCTTGTTGGTTGGGTTCGGTGTTTGGTTCTGTCGTGGACTCTTTTGTTGAAGGTTCTGTGTTTGTCTCTCCAGTTGTTGCAGGTGAACACCCAACAATTGTTTGGCTCGCGAAGAGCAAGAGGAACAGCGGGAAAAAGAGTATTTTGGCAGGGGATAATGTTCGTATTTCCATGTCATCGTACCTTTTGGGAAATGAATTGTGTTTAAGGTCTCTTGGTACGTGCGCATTTGTTTTGGGTTGTTTCAGATTTTTTTGTATTTTTCTGTTGAGGGAGTAGGAGGTCCCCTCTTTGGAATGTCGAAACATCGAGGATGATGGGGGTTCAGAAAGAAGGTCTCTTGGGGGAGTTTTGCTGGGAGCAGAAAGCACTATCGGGGGACATGAATGCCCCCCAAGCGCGGCTTGCCAGCCTTGCTTTCCCCCTCAGTTGAGCCTCTTCGAGGCTACTTTGATTTGTTTTCACAGGAGAATTCGAATGATCACATGGCGACTGTTTGGTTTAGGCGCGCCATCCTCGAAGTTGTGAGTCCTTCGCATACAATCTCACATGCTATGCTGAACTTTCCCCTTTTCAAGCTCTGTGGAGTTGGGTTTGTCGTGGTTCATTTTACCAATCGTCATCCTCGTCCAAAGAAAATGAGTCGTCACTCCACACTGTAGTGGAATGAAGGAAATACTTGGATTGCGAAAGGTTTTTTTGCCGTGTATGTTGAATGGAGAGAACAAAACAACCACCAATGACACGGAAAAATGAATGACAACGAATAAAGTAAACGCCCCCAAACGAGCACTCAGACTCATGCAGTTGATGACCATTTTGAAGGTTCAGCCTGGCATTACTCCCAGCAATCTTTACGATCAACTTGGCATCAAAAAAAGTCAGTTTAGCAAAGATAAACAATCTCTTGAAGATATGGGGTTTACGTTCCGGTACGATCGAAGTCAAAAACGTTACGAAATCACAAAAGAGCCCTTCTTTCCATCGGCAGGGTTGAGTTTTCTTGAGTTGTTCTCACTGATTAGCGCAATCAAGCAAATGAGCGTTAAGGGAGATCATGCACTTTCTGCTTTTTCGATCGAAGCGATCCGCAAGATGATCGCAGCAACGCAAGATGAACGCACAAGAGAACTTCTTCGCTATGAACTTGAAGACACAACCTTAAAAAAGGGTTTTGGCTGTCACCCTGATGTCTTAAATTGTCTTTTTTCCGCAACAAAAGAGAGAAAGCGTGTCAAGGTCTTGTACAAGGCTCCAAACGACGAACCCAGAGAGTTTTTGTTTGACCCCTATGTTGTATTCTTTCGCAAACGTGCACTTTATGTCGATGGATATCGTCCTGATCCTATTGAATACAAAGGGTTCAAAACCCTTCGGCTTAACAGGATCGAGAGCATCACACAACTACCCTATGGATTCCCTCAGCAAGGTAACTACAACTTTCATGAACGTTGGGAACATGTGTACTATCTCTTCGGCACAAACACACCACCCACTACGACACGCTTTCGTTTTTCAGCAAAAGCAACCCCTTACATCAAAGAGATACAATGGCACAACAGCCAGTCCATCCAAAACGAACGTGATGGAGGATGTATCCTGACACTTCATGTCGCTGAACCAAAAGAAGCTGTTCGTGAGTTCATGGAATGGGGAGCTGAGATGGAGGTGCTTGAGCCAGAAGAACTGCGAATGTGGTATCACGAAGAGCTCCAAAAAATGCTCGCTTTGCATACATAATCCCCTCATCGGGGCGACAAACAACAACTTTCTTTATGTTTAAATCACCAAAGGTGCGCAAGCACCATACATACCCAAAGCGGAAAAAAAGGCAACTTTCACAACTGTAGAGATATACGACAAGTCTTGACGAAATACCTTCCTGTTGATAGTATTTTTGGTGTCATAAATAAAATGTTGTATGTATTTGTGAAAAATACACCACAAAGCAGAGGTTTTGCTGCTTGTGGGATGGGAACACAACAATGAGAAAGCACCCTGAAGAACCAAACATTTACAAAGAGATCCTCGAAAGTTTCATTCAAGAACGCCGCGAAAAAGAACAAATGCGTTCGTTGAGAGAGGAAGTTGTCTACGAGATGCTTGCCTTGATGATCGATTCAAAGGCTTTTGAGACACACGAACAAAACCAAACAGAACAATTTCTTTTTACCCTCATTTCAAATGGAGAGAGTCACAATGAGTATGCACAAGCCATTGACTGATTCTGTCACACCAGAGAAAAAACGCTTCCTTAAACAACTCTGTGCCTCTCTCGTCTTTCAGAAGGCTACCCCCTCAAGTGCCCCAAAGGCGTATGAGTATCTTTCTTACAAGTTCCAACATAACCCCACCTATAGAGCTTGGCTGACATCTATTTGCCCCCCAAAAATGCTACGTACCCTTCGTCGATACAAAGGAAGTGACGAAATTCCTGTTTGCCCTGAAACTCCGAAAGGTACATCAATTCGTTTGTATCGAGCTCCTTCCCCGACAGAGCAACAGGCAAAAATCGCAGCGGATAATGTTGCAGAACAATGGAGCATGTTTCTTGCCGAACGAAACATCCCAACGATGCTCGCAACACCAACGCTCTGTGTTGTTTTTGTACCCGAAGGGATGGTTTTTGATGTGGATGAGCTATGGTCTACCTTTCTACGCGAAGATCTCCTCTCTTTAGGATCTCTGTGTCGTTCTCTGCTCCCTTTACTCAATCTCTCTAAACTCTCCGCACGTGGTTTTTCTGCTCCTGAGATTCTTTTGGTGTCCGGGGGAATGAGAACGTTTATGTGCGCTTGGTTCTTGCGGACCTATGACTTGGTAAAAGAGCGACTCACCAACCGTCAACACAAGCTTGGGAGTGAAGATCTTTCTGAGAAGGAGAGAGAAAAACTCCAGGCACTTCAAGACAAAGAAATCGAAAAGTACAACACGCACTTTCAAAGGCGTTGGAAAGCTTTACGCAAAGAGGTTGACAAGCACCAAGACAAACTCAACAAACAACAAAATAAAATCGACAAGCTCAAAAAACCTTCTGGTAAAAAGTACGAAAAGCTGCTGAAAGAACTCCGAAGGCTTCAACAGCAGGAACCCTTTCCAAGCTCTGCTTGGTCGAGGTTAAACACTCTCGCGCAAGAGGAACAATTCAACCCCTTTTGCGTCATCGATAAAGAACTCAGAGCCAACACAGCGCAATACAAAGAGATCGTACAAACCTCGAAGAAATTTCACAGAAAAGCAGCGGACCAACTGAATCACCCAAGGGGAGACATTTTCGCGTCCATGTTGGTGGAGTTGCTCAAAGCAGCTAACACCCCCGATGAGGCTTGCTTGCAGACGATTCCATCCATGTTTTCGACACAACCTTTTGCTCCACCACCTCGTAAAGCTGGAGATTCCCCCAAACAAATCTGCTTTGTATGTGGAGCTTACATGGAAAAAGATGAGCCTTCCTTTGAGCTTCGTCGGATGATTTTTACATCTCCTGAACAACGACTACAAGGAAGCCCAAACCCCAAAAAACCCAAGTGTTGTATCTCTTGTGTTACATACGCTTACGTATGTGGCGCAAAACCAACGGAAGATACCACGATTATCAAAATCATCCCCAAGAACCAACAAACACAACATTCTGAAGGAGATACTCAGCAGATAGGGCGTATCCTGATCAACAAGGAGCTTAACATTCAATCAGGTCCTTACCTTCTGTTGGGTTGTAAGGAGTGGTTGTCTGCGAAGGGAGGGTTTAAGCCCGTCTCGGCCTCGGTTGGTGCCCTTGCCTATGCATATTATCGTATCGCCCGAGACGTACATCCCGCAGCCCTCGAACACATGCAGTTCTTTCTTGTGGAAAGAGGACAAGAGATCCCCCTCTCCAACACTCGACTGTTCTGGCTTTATGCGTTGCTTCAGGCTTCTGGCCTCTCCATCGAACAACAAGGAAAGCTCTCACTGCCAGTGAGTCAAATCATTCGTGTTCTTCTTGCTGACGAGTATATCGAATCCCAATACATCGCCGCTAAACACACAACATTACCCACAAGCTTTCCTATGAAAATGGAGGCTTTTTGGCACTCCCTTTCCATCATCTTTCAAAAGGAGAAAGATATGTCCACACAAGCAGAAAACAAGCTCTCTGAGATTGAGCTTATTGCTGGTATGACGGGATTACTCATCCCGTTTATCAACCTCCTCAAAAGAAAACTCAGCGATAAGGGCAAAAAAGAGAAAGAGATTCATCGCGAGATGGCGAAACTCATTGAAAACTGCAATGATCCGTTCCTGTGGAATTACAATTTCGCCTCGCACAAAGAGATCGTTTTCAAAAGCGCAAAGTTGTTCAAAAATTCGGATAGCTACTTCATCTATGAACAAACCAAACGATTACTCTCCAACCTTCCGCAAGGAATTGACACTGCAGAGAGAGAAGAAGTCAACAAAGAAGGTGCCTCTTTGCAAATCAACTTTGACGACGTCCTCGCTTCTTACAACATGTATCTCTCTGATAACCTGAACAGACAACAACGCAAAGAGCTCACAAACAAACTCAAACTCTCTCTCTACAGTCGCTTTCCATCCGTCTTGAGCCGTTACAAATAGAACAAAGAAAGGAACCACAGACATGTCCACTGGATTGAATACATCAGAAGAAAAACGCGAACACCTCGACATCTATGCCATCTTTGAAGGGCCTCAAGAACTCTACTTTGGTGATCGAGTTCAGATCAATGTCAACCTTGTCGAGCAAATCACACTCGAATCCGCAGATGGCACACAGATCAAAAAGTGTTACATCTCTCCAACAAAGCGACGTGGTGTTGAGCGGCGAAGCTTGATTTGGGCACCGACCAACACTGGAGCGTTATTGGGGGATGTGAGAGAGTGTGGTATTCCCAAAACATGTGTAAAACAAGATTGTCCGATTTGTGCGATCTATGGGGCGATGGATGCAGGAAATTCGACTCTGATTGGACGACTCACACATGGCGGAGGTGTTGCGATCCAAGCTCTTCCCCCTGAAGAGAAGCAGCGTGCAATGCACCCTGCGCTTATCGCAAGAAAGAATGAAGAGTCCCCCACCCCATTCCGCCGAGAGTACAATGAACCTGGTCTGTTGTACCCTAATTCCAACCACTTTTTGAGTGTAACAGAGAAAGAGTTCACCGCCGGAGCGTATGCATTTCTCGATTCGTTGGCTCGTGTTGGTGCGGGGAATCCCAAGGGTGTCAAACTCTTCGAGAAAGACAACCAGCCGATGCTCATCGTCGATCGATACCTGAGTCCAATGGGAAAACGTCCGATTCTCTCACCTCACATCTCAGATACAAAACAAGCCATCGAAACCTTCGAGCGGTTAGCAAGAACCGTTCATGGGAAGCTCTACAAGGAGAACACCATCAAGATGGAGAGATTCGAGCGCAAGATCGGTGATGATGCGCTTGTCTATCTCCAAACGTGTGCAGATCAATTCGTTCAGGACCATCTTCAGGGCTCATGATGTACTGCGTAAAAATAGAGCTACAACCAACAAGCGCAATGACCTTTCGGGTCATTCCAGGCTCCAACTTGGATATCGCAACATATCCGTTTTTGCCTCCAACAACGATGTCTGGATACCTCCGAAGAATCGCTATGATGGCTGCAGGAGAGGAGCTTCCAAAGGCAACAGTCGAGACGAAAGAAGAGGGAGCGCACTACTACGCGCTTCCCCCTCATCTGCTCACGACAGGCGCGATCCCTATTGGGATGAAGGGTATACACAAGACGCACAGAAAAGGCCCATCCAACTTCAAACACTTTGGGTTCTCTCAAATTTACCGCAAGAAGATAGACAAGCAGGAAAACATCCAACTGCACACTTGGGAGTATTTCTTTTGTGAGTCGATGGTGGGTTTTGTGCTCGCAGAATCGAGCGAACACCTTGTGGGTTTCAAAGACTGTGAGGGCTGGGGATGTAAGATCGGAAAGGAAGGCTATGCTGTCGTTCATTCTGTAAGTGAACCTATTGCGCTCCAACAGGTCCGTTGTGCTGCGACACCTTCCACCCTCCTCTCTCCTGAATCTATCGAGCTAGAAGATCTGTACCAGCCGATCGAGTTTTATGGTTTGTTCAATTATCAATGGAGTTCGAAGTCTTCGAATATGCCGGGGGGACCAGCAAGCACGCAGCCCTCATCGATTGAAGGGTATATTCCGCTCTCCGTCGGGAATCCGGTGTCAGGTGCAACATTCACGCTTGATTACCTCCATGATGGAGAAGATATCTTCATCGCTTTGTCCTGGATTCAAGCGTTGCAGCGTGGCCTTCCAAAGAAGTAGACAGGAGCATGATCATGCAACAAACAAATACAAAACGTCAGGTCGGTCGTGTCTTTTTTCGAACGAAACATACTGATGGTGTCGAGATTCCATACGAAATGGACGTGATCTTACTCGATAGTCATGTCGAGAATGTACACCAACTCGCGAGCTGTTGGCGTTCATCAAGCAGGCTTCGAGAAGAAGATGGACGAAGTTACCTGTGGGGAGGAAGTCGAGACAATGTTCTCTCCGCAGCAAGAAGACACGATGATGGAAAACCTGCGAAGTTCAAACTGACTTACAACAACAGAGGTGGTAAAGGTTTTGGCTACTCCTTTGCTGGCCACCGCTTCATCGTGCCGCCCAAAGAGCCTTATGAAGATGCGCTGATCCGAGGACACCATGATTTCTCTGTCGAAGATATCACGGAGGCCGCATACAGGCTTCAAGAGACACTTAAGGAGACAGATTGTTCGGACTTACAAGGCCTTGCTGCATTGTCTCCTCAGGCGCTCATGCAACGATACAGAGAAGACCTGTACATTCTTGAGATGTGTGATCAAATCGAAGCTTCTATAGAGTCTATGTTGCTCGATCATTCGGATCCGAGAAACTTCATGGACTTTTCTCTTTTCCCAAAAGAAGAACCCAAACATTCTCTCTCCGACACCAAAAACCTCCAACAAATGGAACTATTCTCCCAAGGTAACATGCCAGAAGATGTGCAACATCTCATCGTGGAGCCAGCTTTTTGGGACGGAGAACCACTCATTGTAGAGGTGAAGTTTGTTACGATAGAGATCCCTCAAGAAGTACAAGACAACCTTTTGAAAGAAATTGGAAAAGGCGAAGAAGAAAAGGCTGCGAGGTTTCTCAAAAAGCACTTGATGGAGCAACTCGAACAAGCACCGCTACAACACAAGCGTGCATACCTGCACAAGCCGCAAACGTTTTCTCATAAAGAATGCTCGAAAAATATCAAGGATATCTTGGGTTTTGAGAAGCTCAACCACATGCAAAAAGAGGTTTATGAGAGCGTTGTAGCGAAAGATGATCTCTCCCTTTTACTCCGTGCACCAACAGGGAGCGGAAAAACGGAGGCTGTGTTGTGGCCTTGCCTTGTCGAACAACGACGTCTGATCCTAGCACTCCCAACCCGCTCGTTGCTTGATGACCATGCAGAGAGAATACACGCCATACTCACCCGTGCGGCACTCACGAACCAGCGCACGTACACAATGATCATCGACACTGGAACACAAACGAGGCAACAGCTTTTCACGCCAGAAGGCCCAAAAGAAGGACATCGACGCCACCTCTATCGCGCCGATGTGATCCTTACAACACTCGATAAATTGATTTACAGGTTTTTTGGATACCAAGATAAAACCAAGTCTATGATCTTCCCCCACAGGATCGCGCAATCGAATACCATACTCTGTTTTGATGAAGCGCATAGTTATGAAGAAGTTGCTTGGACCAACTTTCGTAAGTTGATTCGTGCGCTCTATCAGGCAGGACAAGATCTCCTCTTGATGACCGCGACGATGCCTCCCCATCTTCTCGAAGAGTTCTGCGACCTCGATATCCTCGATTACTGCGAGGGAGAGAAAGGAGCAGTGCTTCTTGAAGATATCAAAACGTATTGTTCACAACGAGGTGAGTGGCACCCACAAAAGAAGCTATTTTGGCAAGATGTTCCGTTTGTACAGGATGAAACGCTCACCTCTTTTGAGCAAGAGCAGGCATACGAAGCGACCCTCGCAATGAATCTTGTGAAACAAACCAAAGAAGCACTCTTTGCACAAAAGCAACGCATCATTGTCGTTACAAATACTGTGGACACAGCGATCGATGTATATAAGTTGCTTCAAACACACATCACCACCTCGAAGTCCTCCCACGAGTTATTGTTGTATCACGGTAGACTGGCTTCACTTCGATGGGACGAAGGAAAACGCTCTTTAAGCCCTCGTGCGGAACGTTACAAAAAACTAAAGGGTTTGGATCAACGCCAGGAGGCGTACGTTCTTGTCACAACCCATGCGATTGAGGTGGGTTGTGATCTCGATGCAGATAAGTTGATCACATCCCTCTGTACTCCTGACGCCCTTATTCAACGTGCAGGTCGATGTAATCGAAAGAACAACACTCAAGATGCCAGTGTCTTGGTTGTTGGTTCGCACATTCCATCCTACCTGAACAATATGGAAGAACCCCAAAGGCACATGTACCTTACATATCTTCGAGAACACACAGGCTCACAGCTTGAGGCGAATGCCTTGATGCCCTTTTTGGACAAGGAAGAGGCAGTAGAAGATCCTCGTGTTGTCGAAGGTTTTGATATGCTTTATGAGTATGTATATCGTGGGGATATCTTGTACCAACCATTACACAAGAGAGGGATGCTCGCGACAAGAAGTTGGGAGCCTACAGTCACATTCCGATTTTGTGTAGGGGGACGAAGAGATGAAGTTACCATACCGCTGACGAGATTGCGTTTGCGAAAAGATGAAGAACCTCGTGTCGATCTGTGTGTTCTGGAGAAGGTCTACGATCCAGGACAAGGAAAGTACGTCGAGCAACCACTCACTCGGGGGAATGCTTACGCTAAAAGAGAGATTATCGTGGAGGTGGTGGATACATGCATGCTTGCGGGAGCGACCCTGGACAATTTTGATGAGACTGGATGCTATGATGAAGTTCTTGGGTTGTACGAATTACCACGATTATTCAGGATTTGGAAACAACGCTCCAGCCTGAAGATGTTGGCGATGTATGTGTCCGAAGAAGGGAAAAAGATCATCCTCGATTTTTTGGCCCCTTACGAATTGGAGGAGTAAATATGCCAGCCGCTTTTATCGTCGAGTGTGTCTCGGCAAATGAGAAGGGGCTTGATCCCCAAAAGCTACGTATGAGACAGTTGCAAGGTGCATTTTTGGAGGCGGTACGTCGTGTTTCACCAGAACAAGCCCACCAACTTCACGAAGGGAGTCAGGAGAAGCCCTATACTCTCGGTTTGATGGAGCGTATGTCTCAGAAAAGAGGATTCATCAAACGCTTTCAGTTTCGTGTGACGTTATTGGATGATGCATTCTTTCCGTTGGTGTTGCAATTGCAGGCGACAACACATGATGAACCTCTGATGCTCGGAAAGCAGCCCTTTAAGATACAAAGCATTCATACAGGAACAGGTCACTACGCAAAGTGGACAGGATTTTCGCCGTGGTCGAAGCTCTTATCTGACGCTTCAACTCAGCATATCGTTCATTTGAGGTTGGACACCCCTGTCAGCTTTCGTCAGAGCCAGAAGGAGAAAGGAACGCGGCTTGAGATGCCGCTCCCTCTCCCAGAACTTGTATTGGGAAGTGCGTTGCGTAAGTGGCAATTGTGGTCGGGCGAAGTGCTTGATGAGGAGCTTCGAAAGTATCTTTCTTCGGCCATTGAGATTACTTGGCCATTTTCTCTAGAGAGCCATGAAGTGGAGTTTCATATAAGAGGCACAACAAGGCGAGTTGTTGGCTGTACAGGGCAAATAACGTACAGGCTTCATCACAAACAAATACCAAAAACAGTCCTTCAGCAGATGAACGCGCTGGCAAGTAGTCTTTTTTACACAGGAGCAGGTGTCAGGACAGCGTTTGGCATGGGGCGTCTTTGTCAGATAGAGCAACCATAGAGCACCATACTTGCATTGTTTCTAAATGAAAAAATCGATGGCATTTTTGACTGAACAAGGTCGGTATCTTGGACGATTGGAACCGGCATTTTCGAAAAACTGTTTTTTGAGAGAGGCGCAGTACAAGAAGTCTTTTTCCGAAGAGAAAAGTCTTGAGGCAGCTCGTTGTATCATCGGAGGTAAGCTCGCCAATCAAAGAACGTATCTGGTTCGAGGAAACCGAACTCGTCGCACTGAACGTCTTGGACATGCGATAAAAAAACTCAAAATGATGGAGCGAAAGCTTTGCACGGTGGACAACATCCCTTCTCTTTTGGGATTTGAGGGAACTGCGAGTTCATTTTACTTAAGTGAGTCACTATGATGTTTTTTGTGATTTCTTACGACGTGAGCGATGACAAGCGCAGAACGCAGATCCACAAAGCGCTTAAATCATTTGGTTTGTGGGTGCAGTATAGTTTGTTTGAGTGCGAGCTGAGCAAATCTGATTATGTCAGGCTTCGAGAGAGGCTGGAAGCGTTGAGCAAACCGGAGGAGGATAACCTTCGCTTCTATAAACTTTGTCAGGTGTGTCAGGAGACTGTAGAGAGAATAGGTGAAGATCCTCGCCTTGATGAGTTTGGCATCTTCATAGAATGACAGGAAACAGCGAGTTTGTTTGCGCTTGTTGTCGAAACATGCCATACTTTGATGCACCACAAAGAATGCTTTTTGAGAAAAGAATAATCTGCTTTTTGGGTTTCGGGGATCGAAGCTCAAAAAGGTCGTTTTTGTTGCGTCGGATCATTTTCTGTAACACTATCAGAGAGATGATGTCGAACAATGGTTTCTTTTGTGTTTTGGGATGCTCGAATCTTTTTAAGTGTTTGAATGGTTTGAGTTTTGTTGAAGTGTGAATGTTTTCACTCTTAACAAGTAGCTTGCATAAGGGGCTTCCGAATCTGGTTGCTCGAAAAAGGGTAGACAAGTCCTCGATACTAGAGTATCTTTTTTCCGGGCTCTTCCCACCCCAACGTCGCTCCAACGGAGATTAAAACAACGACGGAATCAAAACACTCGCACTCTGTAAATTCTTCCCACCCCAACGTCGCTCCAACGGAGATTAAAACATCGGTGCCATCAACTTTGACGCTGCCCCTATGGTCTTCCCACCCCAACGTCGCTCCAACGGAGATTAAAACCATTTTGCACCGCTCTCCTCTGCTACCTTTTTGATTCTTCCCACCCCAACGTCGCTCCAACGGAGATTAAAACCGCAAAAAACACGAGTCCCTGTTTTTGCTTTCCCCGGACTTCCCACCCCAACGTCGCTCCAACGGAGATTAAAACAAGCAGATTGCAAGCGTTCCAACCCAAGAAGGGAGAGTGTACTTCCCACCCCAACGTCGCTCCAACGGAGATTAAAACATATCACGACCTCGCCAAAAAATCAGGAACGACCGCTCTTCCCACCCCAACGTCGCTCCAACGGAGATTAAAACGATCCTTACGTGGAAGATCCTGAGAACTTCTGCTTGCTTCCCACCCCAACGTCGCTCCAACGGAGATTAAAACACCTCCCTCACACCCTCACATCAAAAAAAATGCATCTTCCCACCCAACGTCGCTCCAACGGAGATTAAAACCATCGTGTAGGCGATGGAAGTTGGAAGCACTTCAAGCTTCCCACCCCAACGTCGCTCCAACGGAGATTAAAACCCCAAACATACGAAACCGGTTCCAGGCCACCGGCGCACTTCCCACCCCAACGTCGCTCCAACGGAGATTAAAACTTGATCGGAGAGAGGGGACAATCTCTTACGATGGCCGCAATCTTCCCACCCCAACGTCGCTCCAACGGAGATTAAAACAAAGAACTCGGCGGAATACCCGTAAAGTTAACCCTATCCTTCCCACCCCAACGTCGCTCCAACGGAGATTAAAACACACGCCAGAGTACGCGCTGTTGACGCCACACGGCTTCCCACCCCAACGTCGCTCCAACGGAGATTAAAACAAGACGTTCATCGTCAATCACAATAAATCGTTCGCTTCCCACCCCAACGTCGCTCCAACGGAGATTAAAACTACACGCCAGATGGCAATTACGCTGCCAAAATCGAAGAGCTTCCCACCCCAACGTCGCTCCAACGGAGATTAAAACCGAGAGGAATTCATCATACACAACCGCCCCTGAACTTCCCACCCCAACGTCGCTCCAACGGAGATTAAAACTGTGAGACGCGAGTGAAGCGCTCGGATCGTTCGATCCTTCCCACCCCAACGTCGCTCCAACGGAGATTAAAACACACACTGTGCACACAACCTTACTCTCGGCTCCCCAAGCTTCCCACCCCAACGTCGCTCCAACGGAGATTAAAACGAGCAACTGCTTTGCAAGCTCTTCCCCAAACCAGGGGCTTCCCACCCCAACGTCGCTCCAACGGAGATTAAAACGCCCAAAAGTCTCAGGTCGTTGATGCTCTGGAACTTCCCACCCCAACGTCGCTCCAACGGAGATTAAAACTCCACTTTCACACCTTTTTGTAGCTGACAAACAAAAGGGGCTTCCCACCCCAACGTCGCTCCAACGGAGATTAAAACCAGATTCAACCGCACCAGGTAGATGATTGTGTCGTCTTCCCACCCCAACGTCGCTCCAACGGAGATTAAAACATGGTCGACACCCTCCCCCACGAACCTCCCGCCTGTATCTTCCCACCCCAACGTCGCTCCAACGGAGATTAAAACCATTTACGTCGTACAACGCGAAAGCACACACACCGTGCTTCCCACCCCAACGTCGCTCCAACGGAGATTAAAACACTCTTGAAGACGCCATGTTCGCAGGCCAACCAGTCAGCGACTTCCCACCCCAACGTCGCTCCAACGGAGATTAAAACCCAAAATCTTGCCCGTGCGCTTGTAGGGGGTGAACTTCCCACCCCAACGTCGCTCCAACGGAGATTAAAACTTCTGCCAGCGTGCTAGGGTGGCGAAAAACATAGCTTCCCACCCCAACGTCGCTCCAACGGAGATTAAAACTCTTCTTGAGTCAGTGGAAGACGCTTGGAAGAATCTTCGAGCTTCCTACCCCAACGTCGCTCCAACGGAGATTAAAACATATCTCGACAGAATCGACGCCCACGTCGAAGCGCTCTTTCTTCCCACCCCAACGTCGCTCCAACGGAGATTAAAACAATATTGGTCACGACCCCGGCGCGCGTTTGTCTGCGCTGGTCTTCCCACCCCAACGTCGCTCCAACGGAGATTAAAACTGCAAGCAACACCTTGGCCACGTTCGGATTGAACGTAACTTCCCACCCCAACGTCGCTCCAACGGAGATTAAAACAGCTCGCTTGGGAGTTTGGGCACCGGATTGGGCTTCTGCTTCCCACCCCAACGTCGCTCCAACGGAGATTAAAACACAAGTAGTGAAATGGTCTCACTTTTCCACTACCAAGGACTTCCCACCCCAACGTCGCTCCAACGGAGATTAAAACTGCTTTGATTGGAGCCGGCCAAGGATCGACAGCCAGATCTTCCCACCCCAACGTCGCTCCAACGGAGATTAAAACATCGACATAGCCGGGGTCTCCCCCCGGCTCCTCGACTTCCCACCCCAACGTCGCTCCAACGGAGATTAAAACAGCATAGAGGGGGTTGGTCGCTTGATGTGCGCCGATCACGACTTCCCACCCCAACGTCGCTCCAACGGAGATTAAAACTCCGCTCTTTACCTCGATGCGAGGGATCTCGACACTCACTTCCCACCCCAACGTCGCTCCAACGGAGATTAAAACTGGTTGCCCTTTTCTGGTAATTGGTGGTATCACTGAGCTTCCCACCCCAACGTCGCTCCAACGGAGATTAAAACATACACATAGAGCGACGACAGTTCGATGACAAAGTTGCTTCCCACCCCAACGTCGCTCCAACGGAGATTAAAACACACATGGTTTTTCGTTTGTTGACATTGCTTTCTTCCCACCCCAACGTCGCTCCAACGGAGATTAAAACGGTTCGAGCATACACACCAATCATCGGACCTGAAGGGCTTCCCACCCCAACGTCGCTCCAACGGAGATTAAAACGGTGAAAGAAGATGGAATTGCGATTGATTTGGATTCCCTGCTTCCCACCCCAACGTCGCTCCAACGGAGATTAAAACCACACGGCAGGCGCCTCAGCTGCCTCCTTCGATGCGTCCTTCCCACCCCAACGTCGCTCCAACGGAGATTAAAACTGATTCGGGAATCACCAAAGAGTCTTCGCGCACCAAGGACTTCCCACCCCAACGTCGCTCCAACGGAGATTAAAACTATGAGAACGCGATCGAGGGCTTTGGGTATGATTTGACTTCCCACCCCAACGTCGCTCCAACGGAGATTAAAACCTCATAGTAAGGCTGATACCACTTACCGCACCTACCTTCCCACCCCAACGTCGCTCCAACGGAGATTAAAACAGAGCCTTGGCGATCGTGTTGATACCTGTGATTTTCTTCCCACCCCAACGTCGCTCCAACGGAGATTAAAACATGTCGCGGATCGCGTATCATCGCGCTCAACATAGACTTCCCACCCCAACGTCGCTCCAACGGAGATTAAAACGCGTTTTTCTTCCCCGGCATGGAAACTTCCGAAGTCTTCCCACCCCAACGTCGCTCCAACGGAGATTAAAACCTTTATGTTGTGACGACTGGGTTAAATTCGTCGGTCTTCCCACCCCAACGTCGCTCCAACGGAGATTAAAACACCTCGATATGTGGTTAGTGGTCAACACCCAACGACTTCCCACCCCAACGTCGCTCCAACGGAGATTAAAACATCGAACATGATGGCACCACCATCAAAGAACTACGCAAGCTTCCCACCCCAACGTCGCTCCAACGGAGATTAAAACTCCTCAGTGGGATGTCGAGCGAGTCCTGGCAGGTATGCCAGAAACCTTCCTTCCCACCCCAACGTCGCTCCAACGGAGATTAAAACAGGCCCGGATATCGGGCTGATTGGACCATCATCAAGCTTCCCACCCCAACGTCGCTCCAACGGAGATTAAAACATATCACGCGGAGCCTCTAGTGGTTCCGCTGTTGCCGTCTTCCCACCCCAACGTCGCTCCAACGGAGATTAAAACATCAGGTCGCCAGACCTTAATGCCGATGTGATTCTTCTTCCCACCCCAACGTCGCTCCAACGGAGATTAAAACAACACCAGTGCGCAAGGTTGAAGCAACTTTCAAAGCGGTCTTCCCACCCCAACGTCGCTCCAACGGAGATTAAAACAACGGTGCAGGAACGGGAAAAGGTGTCGAGAATACGCTTCCCACCCCAACGTCGCTCCAACGGAGATTAAAACATTCATTATTTCGAATGTATGCGATAACAGTAGGCGTTCTTCCCACCCCAACGTCGCTCCAACGGAGGTTAAAACAACAACCCCCCCGAATACCGGGGGGGTTGGAAAAGCGGACTTCCCACCCCAACGTCGCTCCAACGGAGATTAAAACCTCAAAAGGTGAGTGCATGTCTTTTTTCATGCCGCTTCCCACCCCAACGTCGCTCCAACGGAGATTAAAACCACCACCAGATCACAGCCCGTACAACGTTCTTAGGTCTTCCCACCCCAACGTCGCTCCAACGGAGATTAAAACGCGGTCCAGTCGGCGGAAGAACGGCCTTTAATTCGCCTTCCCACCCCAACGTCGCTCCAACGGAGATTAAAACACGCGCTGGAGATCGTAACCACCCCACCCCCCGATACTTCCCACCCCAACGTCGCTCCAACGGAGATTAAAACAAGACTATAACCGCCTTGGTTCCAGTTGTCGCCTTCGACTTCCCACCCCAACGTTGCTCCAACGGAGATTAAAACGATCCTCCGCTACTTTGGTGAGGCGCTGCCAGCTTCCCACCCCAACGTCGCTCCAACGGAGATTAAAACCCCAAGGGGGGCATCCTTCTCAGGACAGAGAAATGGTCTTCCCACCCCAACGTCGCTCCAACGGAGATTAAAACCCAAAGTCCGCGCTGTTGTTGATGGTCAGCGTCTCGCTCTTCCCACCCCAACGTCGCTCCAACGGAGATTAAAACTTTGTATGATCCCCGAAGCGCGGCCTTCACACCGGCCTTCCCACCCCAACGTCGCTCCAACGGAGATTAAAACACGGACTTGTGCGGTTTTGGCTAAACGCTCCTGAACTTCCCACCCCAACGTCGCTCCAACGGAGATTAAAACACGAAGTTTGTGATCGAGATCGTAGCCTCTGCAAGCTTCCCACCCCAACGTCGCTCCAACGGAGATTAAAACGATCTTTTTCGAGGTACCGCACACCATCATCCTCTGCCCTTCCCACCCCAACGTCGCTCCAACGGAGATTAAAACACGGATGGGGCCAAGATGCTTGGGCAGCGCTTCGGTGCTTCCCACCCCAACGTCGCTCCAACGGAGATTAAAACTGCGAAGTTTTTTGCATCTATTGTGCTCGCTTACCTTGCTTCCCACCCCAACGTCGCTCCAACGGAGATTAAAACATGAGCAAAAGCAAACCACTACACATCAAGAGGAGTAGTCTTCCCACCCCAACGTCGCTCCAACGGAGATTAAAACGAAAACTTTGTTGACAATGCTAAGTACATGTTTTTCTTCCCACCCCAACGTCGCTCCAATGGAGATTAAAACAGCAGATATCGCCTGGGACCGCTGCGCCCTAACTGCCTTCCCACCCCAACGTCGCTCCAACGGAGATTAAAACGCAGTGACGAAGATGGATCTCACGGGGCTTTATGAGACTTCCCACCCCAACGTCGCTCCAACGGAGATTAAAACAACTTGCTTGGGAGTTTGGACACCGGATCGGCTTCCCACCCCAACGTCGCTCCAATGGAGATTAAAACAAGAACGGTGTAGATGATGCTTTTCGTATTTTGGCTTCTCACCCCAACGTCGCTCCAACGGAGATTAAAACCGCCAAGCCAAAGTACGTGGTGGTGACACACTCCACTTCCCACTCCAACGTCGCTCCAACGGAGATTAAAACGATCAGCTTGGAGACTTGGTGATCTTTAACACGGGCAGCTTCCCACTCCAACGTCGCTCCAACGGAGATTAAAACATAAACGCGAACGTGACGAGCATCAGGATAGGGCTGTCCCTCCTACCCCAACGTCGCTCCAACGGAGATTGAAACCAGTTCACCGGCTGTGCTTTCCCTCTACTTTGCCCGCCTTCCCACCTCATCGTCGCTCCAACGAAGATCGGAGTCAACCGAAAGTATACCCAAAGGCTATTTCTCACCAGCTATCAGACGATGCGTTAGCATCGTGGGGTTCGGGGGCGATGACCCCGAGCGGGTGTGGGCGGCAAGCCCACTATGCCAAGCAAAGCGCGGCAGTATGGGGAGTGGAAAATCGCCTCCCTGTAGTGTGGTGGTATAGCGAGTGGAAAATCGCCTCCCTGCAGAGTGGTCGGACAAGATCAATGTTGTTGTTTTGCGATGTGTGAGAGGAATTTTTGATCCAGAAAGAGGTTGGGGCCCCAAGACCACGCGACGATTAACATCGAAAAGAGATGAACAACCCCGGCGATCAAAAAGATATGGACGGGCCACACAATCGAGAGAAAGAACGCTCCCACATACAACAACGCCGCATACCACATTCGCGGATCGATGAAGATAGAGAGGATCGCCAAAAATAACGAAAAGATCGTGTATTCAATGATAATCGTTTGCCTGAACGCGATCCCCATCACCATTAAACCAATACGCTGCAATGGGAACGCCAAAAACAACACCACCAACAACTTCGCGAGCTGTCGTCCCGCTTGGTTCTTGAGCATCGAGTTGCGACCAAGATAAAACGCCGCCGCCAAGAACAAACCAAAACTCGCGTTGATCGCAAAGACATGGACATGCCCCAAAAACTCACGCTGCCAGATGCGTTCAAAGATCCACACAAGCAGGGGTCCCAAACCCCACAAAATAGCCAGCGAAAGCGCTCCAACACGACGCCCCTTTGCTCCCACGTGAAAACTCTTCTCGAACGCCAATTGCTTGAGGGCTTCGACCTCTTCGTCTCTTTGCGCGAGCTGCTGCTTCTTCTTCTCAAATGCCTCCACCAATGTCGCCGGACTCTCTTCCAACTCCGACAATATACGCGCAGCTGCCTTCAGCTCATCGTGTGAAAGCTCAATCCAAAACATCTCCTGAAGAAGCTCCTGTAAACCCTCCTGCGCCTCTGTATTTTCAGGCCAGATCTCCAACGCTTGCTGGAACCCAAAGCGACTCTGGATAAAGACCTCATGCAGATCAAACGAAAGTATCGTAAGTTCAGGATTGTTTCTTCCTGCACGGTGGCGTTTGAGCTGCGTGAGGCCTTTACTCGCACGCTCACTCAATCTACGAGAATCCCGAAACTGTAGGTAATCTTGTAATGCCTTTCGCACATCCTTGACAGAAGCAAAGCGTTCCTCTGGAGCGAACGCCATCGCGCGCTCACAAATATCGACGAGATGTTTGGGAATGTCTTCTGTATATTCGCGTGTCGCGTCGTTGATGATCTTCATGAAGATCTGTGGGAGTTCGTGCCCAAAGTGAGGAGGCACACCCATCACAATCCTGTACAAAATGGCACCGAGTAAGTACACATCTGTCCGTGCATCCGTTGGCATCTCTTCATAGAGGAGCATCTCAGGTGCCATGTATGTCGGTGTCCCGGAGATCGAACGAAGCTCCGACGCGAGAGGGATAAACCCCTTATCTTCGTCTCGAAGACTCACGGCCACACCCCAATCCAGTATGTATACCTCGCCAAATGGGCCGAGCATGATGTTTTCGGGCTTGAGATCTCTGTGTATGATGTCGCGACTGTGGGCGTATTCAAGCGCGTGGCAGACTTGGATCAGCGTGCGAATGTGCCAATCGATCGAGAGCTCAACATCTTCGAGGAAAGGTGGTGGGGTCGCCTCCTTGTGAAGCAGCTCGGACCACTCAATGCCCTCGATATACTTCATGATCAACATCGGTCGACCTTCGTTCTCACCGAGCTGATAAATGGGTACAATGTTGGGATGTTCCAACCGCCCCATCACCCAAGATTCTTGCAGGAGACGTTTTTTGAGCATGGAATCTTCGGAGAGTGGGACTTTGGCCACGACATCGCGGCGAAGGGAGTGTTGTTGGGCGCGATATACTCGACCCATTCCCCCTTCTCCTAAGGTCTCTCCGAGCGACAAATCCGTCTCTTCATCGGCGATGTCGATCGATATATGCGGAGCGAGCGCGATCTTGGGAAGCGCGATCGTCTTCTCTATCACAGAAACATCCGATTCATCATGTCGTATCGTCGAGTGAATGGAGCACTTTTCCTGCATCGCGTGCCAAGTCTCCACCATCGCTTCGTTGATACTCTTTGATCCCTTCGTCATGCTCTTTCAATGCTCCAAGCTTCGTCCATTCCAAATTCTTTTGCCCCTCTTTGTATCGACTCTCGATCGATTTGAAAAGCATTTTGAAAAAAATCCACACCAAAAGAGACATCCAATGAAGTCTCCAAGTTCGTAAAGCAAATACCTTGGAAGAAGGAAGAAAAAGCGACCATTTTTTTGAAATCTATTGTTCCAATCCCTAGCGTATTGGTATACAATTCCGAGGCAGGCATATTTTGGCGAAGGCATCGTCCAAAATGAATCAACACAAAGTGGTGAGTAAGAGAGGTAGAATCATGGCACATATTGAGAATCCCAATGACCTCCCCCCATTGAGCGAGGAAGATCTGTTCGGCCCCACCATCCTCGAAACGTCCCCCCCCAAACAAGCGGATGGTATACTCACACAAAGACGCACCCGCTCCCTCAAAATCGCTCCCCACGACTCCAGCTCTGGAGAGGCCACGATGGGGCCTGGCCTTCGCACGACAGGTTCCTCCAGGAGCGTCACGATTCTCCCTCGTGCGAAAGATGAAGATAACCACGAGCTCACCATCGACAACAAAGAACGCTATGAAGCGCTCCGCAAATTAGGGGAAGGTGGTGCTGGAGAGGTTGTCCTCGTCAAGGACAATGATATTCGACGTATGGTCGCCATGAAGCGTATCCGAGAAGACCAACAAGCCCCCGCGAGTCTCCTACGCTTCGCCGAAGAAGTCCAGACCGTTGGTCGTCTCGAACACCCCAATATCGTCCCTCTTCATGATGTTGGGCTCGATGAGGAAGGCAATTACTACTTCACCATGAAGTACGTACAAGGCCAAACGCTCGGTGATATCATTCAAAAGCTCCGAGATGGTGACCCCGAGTACACCAAACGCTTCTCTTTTGAGCGACGCACACAACTCTTCGTTGAGATCCTCTACGCTATCAAGTTTGCCCACGAAGCCGGTTATATCCACCGTGATATCAAGCCCGAAAATATCATGATCGGTGAATACGGTGAGGTGCAGGTGATGGACTGGGGGATCGCCAAACGTATTCGTGATGTCCCCGAAACACGCGAGAAGTTCCTCAGTGTTGAGAGTGAAATTGTACAAAGGATGCAGGCCGAGCTCGGTCAAGACTGGAACCAAAGAGCGTTTGAGACCCAAACAGGCGACATTGTCGGCACACCGGCTTATATGTCCCCCGAACAAGCGCTCGGCAAAGAGCTCGATGAACGCAGCGATGTCTACAGCTTGACTGCCCTCTTCTATGAATTCGTCAACCTTCGACATTATCTTGAGCACAAAAACACACTGCAAGAGATGTTATTTGGGATTATCACCGAAGATCCTATCGATTCGGAGAATATCAAGAACGAGCACCAGGGCGCAGTGCCTCGTGAGATCTGCTTCTTTTTGCGCAAAGGCATGAAGAAGAACCCCGACGAGCGTTACCAAAGTGTCGATGAGATGCTTCATCTGCTTCAATCCAATCTCGAAGGCAAGATCTGTGTCCATTGCCCCTCCACCCTCCTCAAACGTGGCGCACATGAATATGGACACTATCTCGATAACCATCGCATCTTCGGTGTCGTCCTCTTCTGCCTCGGTCTAATCGTCTTCGGTGTTGGTATCTTCCAGCTCATCCAATGGTCCATGTACCTCCTCTCCTAGCCAACAACCCCAATCTTCAGCACCACCTGCACCAAACGCCCATCCTTGTTGTCGCTTGATTTCCTTTGAATAACAGATGTATAAGCCAATTTTCACAAAAAAAACATCTCCCCTCGCGATAAAATCATCACCACACTCGGACTCCTTTATCGAACACGAAACATAAGCGGTTCTGGCCAGGACGCTCTCAACACATACAGTCTGTCACCACCCTACAGACATAAGGGAGAGGTCCATGTATACGATCCACAACACGAGCCCAAACAGGCAACAATTTGACCGCCTCATCTCGATTTCTATCTTTGCCCTCGCGCTCATCCTCCTGACGGCCTGTGGACCCACCACACCAAAAGAGCAAACCAACGAGAAGACACTTGATGGTGGCCTCATTCAGGAAGCCAAAAGCATCGAAATCGCCCCCGAACCCACACCTGAACCGACCCCCTCCGAAAAAGAACCTATCGAAGAAACAAAGACCTGTGCGCTCGCACAACCCCCCACAAAGCTTACGATCTCAGAAGGTGGACGCATCCAGATCCCACTCGACACACAACCCGCAGGTGGTGTCGTCAGAGTCAAAGAACTTCCTGACAACTGGCGCGCAGCCTACCAACCGGAGCAATCAAGATGGATCGTGCGTCCTGCGTATGGTATCGAAGGAAACCATTCTTTTACGATTGAAGTCGAATGCAACGGCACCAAAACCTCTTATACCCAGGACGTCGAGGTGACAGCTCTCACCTGGAAGTCCTATGGCAATTGGGTCGCCGGTAAAAACCAAACGCCCAAAGAACGCGAACACCCCAAACTCTGGATCAATGACAGTGACCCCGATGGATTGTGGATGTTTGGTGGATTCTTGTTTGATCCACAACAATTTACACCGACACACGATCTTTGGCGATTTGACCTCGAAACAAAGACATGGGAGCAAATCACCCCTTCCAACGCCTCTCCCAAAATCCTCACAGGGACATCCGCCTCACTGCCTGGAAGCAGCAAGTCTTTTCACTATGGCGGAGGTCTCGAAAGCATGAGAGGTCCTATGAACACAAAAATGTTCATCTTTGACAGTAAGACAAAGACTTGGAGTGAGGACACTGAAACGTACGATAAAAACGCCAGCATGTTGTTGAGGATGCATTATGACGAGAAAGGCAAGCGCTTTGTCACGGCATGTGGCATCAAAGGCAGCTCTCTACATTGTAACGCCGCGACCTACACACCTGATGCTCCCGAAGGCAAACGTTGGAAGGATATTACCCCCGCACAATCCGGTCCCTCTGGTCGATACGGCTATTTCTCGATGTTTGATCAAGAGAACCAACGCTTGATCATCTTTAGTGGTGGTGGCCAGCCGAGCGCACAAAACCCAGTGGGAGCGGACTCTGAAACATGGTCTCTTGACCTCGCACAAGATCCCCCTGTCTGGAAAAAACTTCTCCCCAAAGGGATTGCACCTTTCGGACGACGTAATGGTTGTGGTGGCTACGATCCCATCGGCAATCGCTACTTCTTGTTTGGTGGGACGTCTGACGCGAGGACATCGGCAAAAGGCTTCTTCGTCCTCCACCTCGACAAAGGACAAGAACGCTGGGAGCAAATCCAGACCAAGCAAATCCCCCTACTCAGGTCATCCTGCACAAGCACTTATGACCCCAAACGCAAACAACTTTTATTCGGCTTTGGAAATAACGAATTCGGCGTCTTTTCGGATGTCAACGCCCTCCCTCTGTGAGCATGTATGTAGCTCTCCAAAAACAAAAAACAAAATAGCCTCGAAGAGGCTCAACTGAGGGGGAAGACAAGCGCAGCGCGTCTGGGGGACATCCATGTCCCCCGATAGTTCCCTTTCTCCATGCTTCCCCCCTACAACACTTTTCTGTTTCTAATAGCCAAAGCAAGGTTTGCGCAGTGACGTACAACATGTAGGCGTCTGAAGAGGCGTACAGTTGTTCTGTTGACCACATTGTGCGACCTGGACATAGCAGGTCCGACAGGCTTCACTCAGCTCGCTCACGAAACACTTATCTTCACACAAGACATCCCCACCACAATTACCAAGGCACGTATTGAGCGCCTGGATCTCAGCTGTTTTACACGTCCCGCCGCTGTTTTGTGCGAGGCATAGCTTTAACTTCGAGCCCGCTGACACACAATCAAATCCCGAAGGACACGATGTCCCAGTGTCACAACGCTGTGAACATACCTTCGTGGTCAAACAGATCGCGCTCGCACACTCCGATGAACGTTGGCAGGCCTCTCCTGCCGCTTTTCCATTTGCGGGGATCTTATAACAGACGTGGTCTCCGTCGGCCGTGTCATAGGGTGCGCAGGTGTATTCAGCGCCGCAAGTCAGATTACATTTTCGCGTGCAATACGTCGTCCCATCGGAGAAGTCCAAACAAAATCCCCCTTGGCACTCTGTCGCCTCGCCTGCCTTCGTGCATGGTCCCTGCCCATCCGGTTTTCCCGATCCTGTCGAACACTGTTGACAAGCGCCCCATGCTTTTCCATCTGCGCTGCAAGTCTGCGTCCCTGTGCCGCCACTTGTACAGGTACAGGCTTGTGTCGCGTTGGGGGTGCAGACATTCGCTCCACCACACTGACAAGTCCCCCACGACTGTCCATCACTGTTGCAAGTCTGTGAGCCAGACGCTCCACCTGCACAAACACATGACTGTGTCGCGCCTGGTGTACAGGCTGTTTTGGTATCATTACACTGACAGCTTCCCCACTGCCCGCTGTTGCAAGTCTGGACGCCTGATGTCCCACCTGCGCAGGCACAGGATTGTGTTGCACCCTGTGTGCAGCCACCTGTTACGCACTGACAAACACCCCAGGATTGACCATCTGCGTTGCACGTTTGGGCACCAGATGTCCCACCAACACAGGCACAGCTCTGCGTCGCGCCGGGTGTGCAGGCATTTGTTGTCGAACCGTTCGTGCAGATCTGCGCACCGTTGACGAGCGCACAATTGCCACTGAGACATTCTGTGTTGGTCTGGCAGGCCTCTCCCTGCACCTTCTTGGTGTTGTCACTACAAGCCTGACAAACAAACAGACACAGCGCGGCGAACAAGTACACAATCCATTTTCGTCCCATCAGACCAAACCTCTCTCTTTGACGTCATCACACAATCAAAAACATACGTATTTGCAGAATGTTGTAACGCATATATCCAAACGCATCAAGCACAACTGAAGGGATTCTTGCTCCAGACAGAGTGGTCATTTGTCAATTGCTTCTCTTTGGAAGAGGTCGATCCGAAAAGGTTTTTCTCTTGATGAGCGTTTTTTTCGAAAAAAAATGCGCTGGCTGTCACTTTTTGAATCGACAAAACGAGTCCCCCATACAAGCGCTTCTAAAACCGACTTTTTTCACCCACAAGCAGCTCTCTGGGCAATACGTCTTGTCGTTCGGAGTGGTGCGTTATATTCGAGGCTACGGACATGAAACCATTTCCATTATGGAGGGTGATCACCCTCGCAGTTCTTTCCCTTTTTGTGCTCCCCACATTGCAGGCCGAGGCACGCCCCAAATACACGCAACAACAACTTCAACAGATCATCAAGAGAGCCCGAGCCCAAGCCGTCCGCAAAGCGCTTAACAAAAACAAGCGACTGAATGATTATCAAAGAAGAAAGAAGGCTTTGCTGGCGAAGCTCCGCAAAGGGAAGTGCAAAAAGAAGAAGAACATCATCACGAAGAAGTACGACAACCACTGCATAAAGTTGCGCAAAGGAAAAGAAGCGGTCTACATCAATGGAAAGTACAAACCTGTCCTTTCTGCTGGTCATGTCGTCTACAAAGGCTTACAGAAGGCCTTCCGAAAGCTGGGCAAGGAGTTCAAAAAGCTCGGAAAGAATATCGATAAACTGACTGCGAAGATCAAACAGAAGACGTCGAAAGACTACATGAACAAGATCAAGGCATTCAAAAAGAAAGCCGAAGCTGAGGCCAAGAAGTTCTTCAAAGGAAAAAGAGGAGTGATCATCAAAAAGATCGCAATGCTCGCTAAAAAGAAGATCATGGCGGCGAAGAAGTTCATGAAGCCCAAGATGAAGAAGAAGCTTCTGAAGATTCTCAAGACGAAGAAAAGCGCGAAGGCCGTCAAGAGATTGATGTACGTCGAGAAAACAGCGGCAGGTATGGGCAAAGCGATCGCCAAAGCAGCCGCCTTTGCAGCCGCACGAATTGTCGGTTTTGCCGCACTCAAAGTCACATATAACTGCTGGCGATACAATGGAGAGAAGAAACGCTCCTGCTTTCAAAAAGAACTCACCGTTGGGACACGTGAGGTGCTCTTTCGTCTGACCGCGACATTTATCGCGATCATTCTTGATATGACGGTGATTGAGCCGTTGTCTCACACGGCTGCATCTTCGGTATCGGCAGCGCTCGCAGCGGCCACTGCTGGTATCGGTGCTGCCGCATATCCAATCGTGTACGTGTCTTGTTCGGTGAGTGGAAATCTGTCTGTCTGGGCTGTCTTCTCCCAAGTCTTGAAACCCGAGTACAACAAGCTGTTCGTAACCGTCCGCGCTGACGTCAACAAATTCTTTGGTCAACTCGTACGCAATGTCCCCAAAAACCTGCTCCGCTGCTGGGGAGGTGCGAAGGTATGTGGTGCAAAGTGTGCACACGGCCAGTATCAGGACAAGAAAAACCAATGCTGGAGCTGCCCCAATGGATACAAAATAAAGAAAAAGCGCAACCCCCTTGTCTGTCGGGGAAAGGTCGATGTGAAAGCCAAGTACCTGAGTAAAGGAAAGCTTTTCAAAAAATGCCCACAAGGGGGGTTCTTCGATCCTCGTAAAGGTGGTCAGTGTTGGAAGTGTCCAAGAGGCTTTAAGCGAACTGTATACCCAGTACACAAAAACAGTGCCTGTCGGGGCTGGAAAGAAGTGAAGGCAAAGAGGCGGGGGCGAGCTAGCTGAAAACGCCCTGGCGCCTCTTGATCACTCCACATCCATCCTGAACAACAAAGATTCGGATAGCTCGCCTTCCATTCGCCTCGATAGAATGCCCCAACCTCTTCTTTTCCATCCACACAGCACGTTTGGTCCATCGCGAGGACAAAGACCAAAGGGCCACTTGGTTTGTTCCTTGACATCATCGGCATAAGAGCGCATCTTCAGCAGACAGAAACATAGGGCATATCATCAAAAAAGGAACGATGTAGATCATGACCAAACGAATCCAGCTCTGGCTCTTCGTAAGCCTACTTACATGCACATTCTCACTCCCTCTCTCCCCTGCCCTTGCTGCGAAAAAGACCCTCAAAAAGAAGGCCACAAAGCGCAAAAAGCCCTCCAAAAGGAAGGTCACAAAGCGCAAAAAGAAACGATACAAAAAGCGCAAGACATCTTCTAAGGGAAAAAAGGGCAAAGCATATGTCCTCAGGCCCGAAGAGAAGGCTCTTATCGAGGTCCCCAAGAAGCTCACAAAGGCCGAGAAGATTATCGAAGCGATGCTCAAACGTATGGGGGGGCGAAAGGCTCTCGTTCACGTCCGTTCAACTCTCAGTACGGGGACATCACAAGCCGTCACGGCCCTTGGTGAACGCACAGGGAAGATCAAGACCTATATGCTCAAACCTCATTCTCAACGGACAGAGCTACGTTTTGGGAGTATGTTGTTTGTCCAGGCGTTCAACGAAGTGGGTGGTTGGCTGCGTCAGGGAGGGGTGACATTGCCGCTCCCCAAAGCGATGGTCGAGATGGCCAAAGAAGAAGCGATCCGCACAGATATCGAGCTGCGTTATCGTAGAGATAAGATGAAGGTGAAGCTCCTCGGAAAACGGACGATCCGAGGAAAGTCCTGTTGGATCGTACTGTTTACTGACACAAAGAACAACCGCACCACCTACTACATCACACGCGGTCGCAAGCTGCTACTCAAGCGCAGCTATACAGGCCCAAGTCCACTCGGACAGGGCAAGGTTCGCTTCAGTACGTATCTCGGGAAATATCGATGGTTTTCGCTCCCCAAACAACGAAAACTTCGTGTGAAGCTCCCTCTTCATATCGATAACTATATGGATGGTAAGAAGATCGGCGCGATTCAATTTCGCAAAATCAAGGTCAACTCACCCAAAGTCAAGGCGTCACTCTTCGCCCAACAGAGCCCGGTCGACTGAACACACCACCTCCCCCACCACGCTTCCAAATCGCCCGATTCACAGGACACATCGATGACACGTACATACACCTCCAAGACACCCAAGCTCGGTCCTAATGAACCATGCCACTGTGGTTCCGGGAAGAAGTACAAACACTGTCATCGCAAACTAGATCGCCAACAACAAACAGGCTCCATCAAGACGCAGATATCCTGGAAAGAACTGGAACAAGCACCTCCTTCACAGCTCACATCACTCGCGAGCCAATTCCTACGTCAACAGCGCTGTGATCCCAAAGAGTGGAGCTCTTGGATGGGTTTATTGGAGTTGGCCTCAGAGCAGAGCACACACGCCTTCGTGAAGCAGCTCCTCCCGATCGTCGAACAGCAGGCACAGACGGCCAAACATCATTTTGCGCTCGCGACCTTTTTGCCGACGACCAGACAACTCAAGCGCGCGTGGTCTTATCTGCTCGAACACATCCCCTCCCCTCCCAAAGCTATCTCCACACTCGAATACTGGTTATTTCGTGGACAGCTCGCCTACCAACTCGAACACTGGCACGAAGCACATACTGCTCTTCAACATGTTAACGACATCCAGCCCGAATGGCCACATCTCTGGAGACAATTACAAGCCACCTCAAAATGTCCACAAACACACGACATTCACGCGCTTTGTCAGAGGTTTTATGAGCGAACACGCGAGCCCATCTGGCTACTCTTCTCCGCCAATCTCCACGTCGCACAAGGACACAGACAGCGTGCGCATGACCTCTTCTCCACCCATCTGCTGCACGCCCTCACCCACACACCACAAGCGCTCCCCTCATTTGAACAGATCCTGCTCAACAGCGTACAATACCATATGCCCCATACGACAAGGGCGATGGAGCTTCTTGACGCGCTCCTCCAGAGGCCTCCGCGCGATCCCGCCCTGTACGACCAGCGCATTACACTTGCGCTCCCATTTGAACGATGGAACCAAATCAAACAGGACGCCTCTAGATGGAACACGCTCGCACCTGCTCCCCTCGCGAGGTGCTACGAAGCGCTCGCGCAATACAAACAACACATTCCCACCTCGATCACGCCCGATGAGGTCTTGCGTTCACTCCCTGACAATACAAAACTCTCTCCCATCGCGTGGCTTCACCTGCTCTATTGGCTTTGCGAAGTCTCCACCAAGGAAGCCGTACATATCGCGCTGGAGAAGCTGTCCAAACAGACCGATGAGACCCCTGCGCTCGAACTTGTTATCTTGAGTATACTCGAACACATCGGTGATTTCGAAGGTCTTAAGCGGCGTCTTACACACACCTCGTCACAAGGGACACGGAGCGTATGGGAGGCGATGTTGTGGGGGACTGCGCTGCTTTATACTGGTGATGTGGGGGGTGCGATAGAGGTACTCGCTCCTTTGTGGTCCCATGCCACAGACACACAAAAGATCTTCGTGGGTTTGCGTCTCGCTGAGGCTTATCTCATCGATGAACAATCGACAAGCGCACGAGATATCATCGACGAGATCGAAAAAAGTACAGACCATGTACAACTCCCTCCGATGTACTGGTCTCTCAAAACACACCTCTCCAGCGGAAAAGAATTACTTGAGGCGTATGAGCAGCTGCTCATTCATCACCCCTCTGCACAACAACTCGCTGACTACTGCGCGCAAGCCCTCCAGCAAGAAGAGCACACAAAGGCACGTCAACATCTCGACCTATGGGGACGTTCACATCCTCTGTCTCCAGCGCTTCAAGCGTACGACGCGCTGCTCTACTGGCTCTCTGGTGATATTGAAGACGCACAGACCTCCTTCGCGAAGGTGCGCTCATATCCTCCACAGACGCTGCCACAATACCACGCGTTGTACAAAGCCGCGATCCTCTCACAGCTCGAACAGGATGCGCCCCTCGACGCGCTCTCTCTCTGTGAAGCGCTACAACAAGCCCACGAGTCCGACATATCCAGTACAGATGCGCAGACCAAAGAGGTCGAACGGCTGAGACGACAAGCGGCCAAACAGTTGATTGAAGAGGCAAAAGAGGTTGGAGCGCCTGCGAACATCGAGAGCTGGAAGCAGCAAGTGCGCGACTCTCTGCGTATGGAGTTACGTGTTCAACAACAGGTTCAAGAAGATCGTCTTCTGCAAAAAGAACAGCTTTTACGTGCAGAGAGACAACATCTCGCGCTCCTGACGTCTGCTCTTCAGCCACAGTTGCCACCCACACAGGAGGTCGAACAACAAACACTTACGTCTGTGGCAGGGGACGCTCAAACGCTTTGGGAAGCGTGTTGGCCGACACAAACGCTCTTGCGGCTCCCTCCCACTGCGCGACAATTCCTGGAAGAAGGTGAGCAGCTTTTTGTCTTATTTGAGGGAAAGGAGACACAGGACCATTCGCCGATTGTGCTGCAATGGTGTCGTGCAGCCGAAGAAGCTCTCAACAGAAAAATCGTCGATCCAATCGGGAGCATTGCGCTCTCTCGTTTGGGGCTTCACCCCAAGCGTGACTTGCCTGCGTTGGCAGGTCGGCCACTTGCGACACAGGGAAATCTTTACTCGCTAGGGAGCATTCCCTACCTGCTCGCAGATTATTGGGAGTACGAAGATCCACAGTCAGGACAAGTCCGGTACGTTTACAATCAGCAAGTGACAGCAGCACATCGGACGTTGTGGGAGGGATTCAAAAAGGTGTTACGTGGTGCCGATGTTGGAGAAGAGGATGTCGAGACGATGTTTGAGACACTGCCCGCGTGGTGCCAACAGTGGGCTCAGTTGCGCAATGTGGTTGTTCACGGTGGGACAGCGCTCTCAAGGAGTGAGTTGATCGAGAAGAGGCGGCAATATCTTGAGCAAACACCCAATCTGTTTACCTATCTCGCACAGATCCCTCCCCTCTCTATTGGGCGGAGATGAGATGTTTGGGAGCTTTGGGGGACTTATCGACGAAGGGGTTTGAGGCGAACACGTGGTGGGAGAATGCGTACGCGTCGTTTTTTTGTTCGACGACGTCGGCGTCTTCTGGAACGTCTGCGTCGATATCGTATACGTTTGAGGTTGAGCTGAATATGTCGCTGTTGTGCGGACTTGATCTTTAACTCCAAGAATTTATCCTGGTGATATCGGCGCGTGAGCTTGATGATGTGGGGGCCGGGGGCGATCTTGAGCACTGCAGGTGTTGAGATGTCAAGCTTTCGTCCGTCGAGCCAGACCTGTGCGTTGTTGGGACGGGATGTGACGAACAACGTCGCCTTTTTGCCCTCTGTCTGTGGCCTTTGCTTTGGTGTGACGTTCTCTTTGAGCAACGAAAAGTCCAAAAAGACCTCTTGTTTGGGCTTGAGCTCAACACGCTTGACACGTCGCTTATGGCCTTTGGCCCGTAATTCCAGTGTGTAGTTTCCTGGTGCCAAGCGGAGCGTTGCGGGTGTGCGTCTTCCGGTCCCTACGTCATCGAGGTAGATTTGTGCACCTCTTGGGACCGAAGAGATGCGAATGCTCCCGACGCGCTTTGATGAGAACGGGTTGGTATACCCACCCCGTCGGTACTCTCCCCACGGCTCGTAATACCAGCCCATCCAAATGAGCGCTGTAAGGATCAGCAAAAAGAAGCCAAAAAATGCGAGCAGGAGAGGACCACGTGAGACCCACTGATCTTGTGGTGGAGGCGCTTGTCCTCCTTGCCAGCCAGGGGGGAAGGTGTGTACACCCGTGACTGTTGCGTGGCTACCGTCTTGTTGGACGATCCGAAAGACCCCTGTTTGGGTTTGTTGAAAGGGGACCTGATGCATGCCTGTTTGGTAGATCTGTGGGACTTGGTGCATCCCTGTTTGGTAGACATTTGGGACTTGGTGCATCCCTGTCTGGTAGACATTTGGGTAGGGACCAGAGGCTGGATGTTGTCCCGTCTGGGGGAGCGCATTTTGTGGCAGAAAAGGCTGTGAGCCCGTCGCTTGTGGGAGCTGGCTTTGCGAGACGTTTTGTTGCGGCAAGAAAGGTTGACTCGTCGAGTACATAGGCATCTGCATTTGACTCGGTGTGCCTGGGTGGAGGCTGCTTTCTTGTGGTTGGGGGATTTGGGGATGAGAGCCCACATGTGAATGCCCATGTGTGGCGTGTGGACCGCTTCCTTCTGGGAGGTGAAGTTGTTCTGTTGGGGGGACTGCTGGTTGTGAGATGGAGGATGGAGGGGGGCTTTGAGGCGCAGGTGTTTGTTGTTGTGTTGGTGCTGGAGTCTCTTGGGCTGAGAGTTGAGTCAACTTTCTCATCTCGTCGGACAAAGAGTCCGATGAAGAAGCATCCGGGAGCGGAGCTGTCTGACTCACCCCATCTTTGGGCATGGTGGACTCTTTGACCGCTTGCAGTTGTTCGGAAGAGGCGGTGACTTTCCGTGTCAGTTCGTCGATCTCGGATTCGAGGAATGTGTTCAGTTCGCCGTCAAAGGTCGGTGTCGTGAGCGCTTTGGAGAGTTCGCTCATCTTGACCTCAAAGGTCGAGCGGTTGGGATCTTGTTTTGGATGGATATCTTGTTTTTGGGGGGGTTGGGGAGGAGGTGTGTCCCTTTTCTTCTCGACCTCTTTTTGAATGTCATCGCCTGTCACAAACAGTGTGCTGCGGAATTGCGAGCTGTCGGCGGGGTTGCCTTTGATGGTTTGCCTGGGTCCTTTTTGGCTCGTTTGGGAGGGGAGCGTTTTGGGTTGTGCTTCGTCATCGTCGGAGAATGAGTAGACAAGGACCCCATCGAGTTCTGGCTGGGAGAAGAGGCTTCGGTCTTGTTGGGAGGTTTCGAGTTGGATTGGTTCGTCTGTGGTTTGTGTTTTGGGGGTATGGTTTGTGAGGGAGACGCGTTTGATTTGTTCACGTGTCACTCTGGAGGGGTCAGATTTGGCTGGGAGGTGATCAACCTGTGATTGTGTTGGTGGTTGGATGTCCTTGAAGATCTCTTGTAAAAATTGTGCTTCAGGGTCACGTGCACTGCCAGCGTGGGGGGAGTCTTTTTTGTTTTTGTGGAAGAGACCATCTTGTCCTTCTCCAAAAAGGGAGTCCAAGACGGAATCCACGGAATCAAGTGACTCATTGGACTTCTTTTCAGTCATGTTGTCTGCTCATTATCTTCGTCTGTCGCCGATATCCATCTATACAAACTTCGCCTGTGGGGCGGAGGTGTCCGTTGCCGTGTCGCCGTCGAAATCTATCGACAAAGCGCAATGATGCCACTTTACCACAGCGAGGACGAGACAGAAACAAATTCTCCTACCGCGCGCAAAAAATCGTCTGGAGAGGAGAAGATAGGATCTCTAGAGGAGGCAAGTGATGGAGAAGATGGATGAATGGAGGGGGAGTGTGTTGTCGTGTGAGGTGGGGTTGGGGGAGCGAGGTGGCCTTAGCCTTTGCGCATCTTCTCGACCTTCTCGGTCATCTCGGGGACGACTTTGAAGAGGTCAGCGACGAGACCGTAGTCTGCGAGTTGGAAGATGGGTGCTTCGGGGTCTTTGTTGACCGCGACGATGACCTTGGAGCCTTTCATTCCCGCGAGGTGCTGGATGGCACCGGAGATCCCAACAGCGATGTAGAGGTCTGGTGCGACGACTTTACCAGTCTGTCCGACCTGCAACTCGTTGGGGACGAGGCCTGCATCACAAGCTGCACGGGAAGCTCCCATTGCAGCGCCAAATGCATCCGCGAGACCTTCGATCAGCTCAACACCAGCAGCGTCTTTCATCGCGCGACCACCGGAGACGACGGTTCCCGCTTCTGTCAGCTCGGGGCGCTCGGAGACAACTTCTTCGAGGTCGGAGTGACGGAACTTTTCGACCGCATCTTCGTCGAGTTCGACATCGACTTCGACGATTTCGGATTCGTCATCACCGGGTGCAGCAGCGTCGAAAGACGTACCACGTACGGTGACCACTTTGCGATCGGTCTCGACTTGGACGTGTGCGATCAGCGCACCAGCCCAGACGGGGCGTTTGAAGGTCATTTCGGGTGTGTAGTCGATGATGTCGGACGCCATCCCGAGCCCCATACGTCCAGCGACGCGTGGGAAGAGGTCTTTACCTTGCACAGTCGCAGCGCCAGCGATCACCTTTGCGTCGATGTCTTCAGCGACTTTGGCGATGAGCTGTGTGTGAGCTTCTGTGTTGTAATGTTCGAGGTCGGAGCTATCAGCGACGTGGACTTTGGCTGCACCAAATTTGGCGAGCTCAGCCGCAGCATCACCGATGTCTTCGCCGATGAGGAGGAGGTGAAGATCAAGTCCCCACGCCTCTGCGGCGGCTTTACCGAAGCCAATCGCGTTCATCGTGACTTTGCGAAGTTTTCCCTGAAATTGTTCGGCTACAAGCAACAAAGTAGACATGTTCTTTTCTCCTATTCTCAGAGTACTTTCGCTTCGTTGCGAAGTTTTTCGAGCAGCTCATCCACGGTCTCAACAGTGACACCGGCTTGGCGCTCGGGGAGTGATTCGTAGCCAAGGACAGTCACTTTGGGCTCGAGTGTGAGGCCAAGGTCGTCGACCGTCAGTGTCTCGAATGGCTTCTTCTTTGCCTTGAGGATGTTGGGCAGCGCGGGGTAGCGTGGCACGTTGAGGCGGTCTTGTACTGTGATAACAGCGGGAAGATCGATCTCAGCGGTTTGAAGACCACCGTCGACTTCGCGGACAACCACTGCGACTTCGTCTTCGATCTCGATCGCGGGTTGTTTGGCTTTCTCTTCATCGGATTCGAGGGATTCCATCTTGGAGACGAAGGTCGCCTGTGGCCAGCTGAGGTACTCAGCGAGCAGCTGTCCAGTTTGGTTGGCGTCATCATCGATGGCTTGTTTACCCATCAGGATCATCTGTGGTTCTTCGCGCTCAGCGATGGCTTGCAAAATACGTGCAGCGCCATCGGGATCGAGGGGACCTTCCGTTTTGACGAGGATGGCACGGTCTGTACCAAACGCGAGGCCTGTGCGCAGTTGCTGTGTCGCGTCTTCTGAGCCGATGGAGACAACGACAACTTCTACGTCATCGTGCTCGGACTTCAGACGGACAGATTCTTCGAGCGCGATCTCGTCAAATGGGTTGATGACGTACGTCAATCCATCTGTCACAATGCCGCTTGCGTCGCCATTGAGCTTGATCTTAGATTCCCAGTGCTCGACTCTTTTGAGAGATACGAGTATTTTCATTTCTTCCTCCCATTGCTTCCATCACTCACCCACAACACACTGTCTATGATTCGGCCTGTGGTGCGAGTCCAGATAACAGTAGTTTCGTGATCACTTGCACTGATTGTTCGAGGGAAGTGTCCTCACGACGTGAAGACAGCAACCATGCCAACGTCAATTCATCCACCGCACCAAACACCGCACGGGACAAGACCTCAGGGTTGAGATCGGAGCGAAATAATTTCTGCTCAATCCCCTCAACCAGGATCTCTTCTATCAAGTGCAGATACCGGGAAAACAGTGGGTTTTTATAATCTTGTACGAATGTCGAAGATTGTCTCAAGACGACCGAGATGATTTTGGCGATAGAGGGTTCTTTTTCGATCATCTGAATCTGTGTCTGCAAAAACACCTTGAGCTTCTCATCTGCCCGAGTGCGATCACCGAGCGCCTCTTGAAACATCGCGAGGACACGTGACATCACATCTTCGAAGAGATGAATCAACAGCTCATCTTTGTTTTTGAAGTACAAATAGATCGTCCCATCAGCAACGCCTGCTGCCTCAGCGATGTTGCGGATCTTGGTGTGCGCAAATCCACGCTCCGCCAAGACTTCAATGGCGGCGTCCAAAATCAGCTCTCTTTTTTTGGTCTTTGCTGCTTTTTTTTGCGCCTTAGACGCCATCTTCTCCACCTTACTTTCTGTCACTTCAATCGATCATCATCAAAAACTGAATCAACATTCACTTCCTTTTCGGAAACACAAAGTAAAGAGATCACGCTCCTTTGTCAAGAGCAAATCGATGTGCGGAGAAGATGCCAAAATCGCCTGCCCGCTCATCGCTTCCCAATCTTTTTTGGATCGCAGTTCGGTTTTTGTATAGTTGGATTGTCTATAGGGTATCGAGTGGGAGATCGACGTGGTCTCTCACCACTGAGCAGTCAGGATGACTTACGCCGCAGGGAAGAGATGGAGAGAGACGAACTCAAACGCCATATGGAGGTCGTGTACAACCGATGTTGTGCGATCCTCAAGGATCCCGATCAAGCTTGGGATGCTCTGCAAGATGTCTTCGAGTCTTTCTACGAAGCCTCCAAAAAGCGCGAGATCAGACAACCTCTCTTCTATTTATATCGAAGCAGCACCAACCACTGCTTCAACATGTTACGTCGTCAAAAAAAACTGCTCCCTTTGTTGACCGAACATCTCGAAGGCGACCTTGGTGGTCACCACACTGCTGAAAATCGATTGATGATCGATGCGCTCGTTCAGCAGTTTGGTGAAGACACCATTCAACTTTTTATTTATCGCCATGTCGATCAGATGACATACGATGAGATCGCTGATCTCGTGGGGTTATCCGATCGAGGCGTGAAAAAAAAGCTCGCACGTCTGGAAGAGAAGATCAGACAACAATTTCCAACATGAGGAACAAGTACACGCAAAGGGCACCGCATATGTCGGTGAACGTATTTGTTCCCAAGTCACAACGGTATTGATTCCCCCTTTCGGGCAGGAGACATCATGCAAAGGGAATGCCCATCAAGATGGTCACTCGATCGCCTTCATGTCGGTGATGCAACGCCGTCAGAGCAGGCACAGCTCGATCGACAAAGAGAGGACTGTCCCGACTGCGAAGAGACGCTCAGGGCGCGTAAAGAGCGCTTCGCACAGCTCCATCAACATCACGGGTTTGAGGCCCTCCTTACGCGAGAGACGCAGCGACACGCAGCGCTCACACAGCGCAAGGCAGAAGAGATAAAGCAACCCACCGTTCTTTCCTGGACAGCGTGGTTTGCCAATTGGTCCCAGTGGGCAGGTCTCGCGACAGTCGGAGGCCTCGCGGTCTTTTTGCTGTTCTTGCGCCCTCCATCTGAGCTCCCACAGGACCCGCACAACCCTCCCAAGCAAGAGGGCATGACCTTCCAAGGGAAGAAACCCAAAACCCTCCAGCCTCATTTTCGCGCCCTCTTCTATCGAAAGGGTTCACCGTACAGTCGCTGGTTTCACAATGGTCAGGTGCTTTTTCCTGGCGACCTGATTCAATTTTCGTACAAAACCTTTGTCTCTTATCACGTGATGATCGTCGGCTGTAACAAACGAGGTGAGTCCTACGTGATCGTCCCTTTCCAGGGAAAACGCAGCGTCAAGATACAGGCCGGCAAGGGGAAGCTCCCCAACACCGACTCTCTTGAACTCGACGACTATATCGGACCTGAACGCTTTTTCTTTCTCTATGCGCGGCGGGCTTTCTCGTTTCAAGATGTTGAACGTGCATTGAAAAAGGCTTATCTTCAAGCCAACAAAGATCTGCGAGATATGCACACCCTTCAGGGCTCATGGCAGGTGTTCTCCTTACTCGTTCACAAGCGACCTGCGCACAGCCCCTCGATGTCTCCACAGCAGCCCTGAGCTCTCTGCTCGGTGTGTGGAGTGCTCTTTCGCGTCGTTTTTTGTGGAGTTTTTTTGATGAGATGGTTGTTAGCCCTTTGGATATGTTTTCTTTGTTGGTTTCCCAGCCACGCCGACGCCGCCGAAGAGCGGATCGCGTTGCTTATCGCCAACCAACGTGGCTGGAAAGGTGAACCGATCCTGGACTACGTGCTCTCTGGGGATCTCAAACCTCTTGCGCGACATCTCCGGGCTGTCGGCTTTAAGGTCAAGACACTCGAAAACCCTACCGCCAACGAAGTCCGTCAGGCTTTTCGTCGCATCAAGGCAAACAACCGCACGACAAACAAAACCTTCCTCTTTTATTACACCGGACATGCCGACCAAACCTACTTTCATTTGGGGCCCAAAACCAAGCGCCCATTGAGTTACCAGCACTTCACATCTTTCTTCAAATCGCTGCGTGCGACGCGCAAGATCGCGATCTTTGATTCTTGCTACAGTGGCGAGATTATCCGTGAGTTTGGTAGCCTTCAGAAGTACAAGAGTTTGCTCAAGCGAGGAAAAACCAAAGGTATCAGGGCGCGTCGAAAGCTCGACCTACACAAGCTGATCACGCCCAAACAAGGGCACGAGCAAGGGATGCGTATCATCGCCTCCAGTCTAGGCGTCTCGTGGGAGCTCAAAGAGTACAAAGCCTCCGTCTTCACACACCACCTGCTCAAGGGACTGCGTGGGCCTGCTGACGTCAACCACGATGGGCGTATTACTGTCGATGAACTCTTCGATTATACCAGTCAAAAGGTGATGCACGAGACGGGACAACGACCCCAGCAATTTTTGATGCTCAAACGCAGCACCCCCTACGCGATCGCACCTGTCTACAGAAGTCGCCTTCGTATCGGCTCCAACGTCATCGGAAAGCTTAAAGTTGCGGTGGCCAACTTCGTTTGGAGCAAACGCAAGGTCAGGCGTCGCCCTCTTCATCTCGCAGTTGTCGATGGAAAAGGGACCGTGATGCTCGAACAGCGTGGCTCCTGTTATCGTCAATCTGTGATGTTCCCAAAAGGTGGAGAGGTCGAGCTTAACACGAGCTGGAAGAAGGTCACCTGTCAGCGCTTCTCGCAACGTCGCAAAGGGACGCTGTACATGGAAGCCAAACCTCTCGCCGATCCGATGGATGTCTCCGTCGCGCTCTCTGGTATGTATCACCACACCCTCGCCCCATTCATCCAAGACACCAACTTTGGTGGTGGTGTCCAAGTCCGTTGGGGGACGTCTTGGGGGCTTGGACTCCATGCCGCGACAGGCTCTCCTGAGAACAAAGGCTTCTCTCTGACTTCCGTATGGTTGCGACCTGAGTTTGGCTGGAAGTACCCCTTTACACTCGGACCCACGACCCTCGAATTGTTCTTGGGTGGTTACCTCAACCTTGGCTTCACATTCCAGCACAAAGGGGAGCTACCTACCAATACGATTTTACTTGCAGGGGCTGGGACGAACGTCGATATGTCTTTGTGGTTTACGCGTCATATTGGGGTCAGATTGGGTGCTCAGGCGGGCTTCAATATCACCCCTATCCGGGGAGAGAATGGCTTCTTCTTCCAGTGGCAGGTGCGTAGCGCGATCTTGTTTGGATTCTAAAGAAGGCCAAAAGTGGGTGGTGAGGGTTGTATCTTCGATGGGGAGGGATGAAGAAAAAAGGTGTGTTTGTGATGAAGAAAGATGGCGTCTCATCGATTTCCTGACATCTCTTGGGACATGGAAGGCTCACAGGTTTGCGCCGCGGATCTACAACTTGCGGAACACGCAAACCAGGCTATCCTGGTTGCGCCAGCTGCGTGTTCCGCAAGTTGTAGATCCGCGGCTGGCAAACCCAGAATAGCTTTCCTTGTGAACCATTGTTGGCTTAGCGTACCCGAATGACGCTGCATCATTCAAACGTCGAAATCTGTACCTCTGAAACCACCATCTCTTCACATCATGTGCATGATGAGCTCCCTCATCACAAACACACACTGTATATCACATCCTTCAAACAAAAAACAAATTACAGGTGTTTGCGACAGAACGTGACACGCAAATGATAACGGCTTGAAAAGAAAGATGATTGGGGAGGAGTTGTCTTGAAGGGATCAACTGGAGGGGAAGGCAAACTGAGGAGCCGCGCTTTGGGGATGTCAGGGGATGTCCTGGTACCCTGTACACAAAACGTCCTGAGTGTTATGCAGCGTCGGATGCGTCATCATCCCAGGCTTCGCGGTTGAGCGCTTGCTCGATAGAAGTGAGGGCTGGATCGAGGGCGTCGGGAGCGAGCAGGTTGCCCTTGTTGACTGCCGTGAGGACGTACTGTTCATCGCGCAACTGGAAGGCGCGGTGGACGATGATCTGGTTGGCTTCATCGCGAAAGACCGCGGCTGAGGGCATGGGCATACCGTTTTTCGCGATCCGCTCGAAGAGAGAGAGGAGGAGCGCAGACATTCCGGAGATAATATCGACGTGTTCGGAGGATTTACTCGCGGCGAGTGGGAGTCCAACTTCATCGCTGAGCAGGACAGTCGAGAATCCGCCTTTTTCAGAGATCGCGTCGAGGAGCAATGGAAGTCCGCGGCGATCGGAGATATCTTCGGCGGGGATTTGTGAGAGTTCAAACTGACGTCGTTCGCGTTCAACCATGGGCGCGAGGACGTTCTCCAGGGTATGTTTGATGGACGCATCGTGTTCTTGTTTGAGCGACAGTGAGTCCATAATCTGTTTGAGATCTTGCTCAATGTGTTTGCTTTGGTCGACGCCCTGTGTAAGGGGCTGCAAGACGGTGTCGATATGTGCACGTAGGGCGTCAAATTGAGGCCCTTGTGCGTCTCGTAGCTGTGTCAACTCACGCTCTCTCTCTTCGAGCGTATTGCGCAGCGTCTCGCGTTCATCTTTGCCTTGTTTGGCTCCCCATATGTATCCGGAGAGCAGTAGCAAGACAGAGCCTATCGCAGAAAATGCGATGGTGGTGATCGTCATGTCTCATCCTTATCTTTGTAAATCACCGAGGCGCAGTGTCGAAAGGACGCTCCTGCGACCACGCGAAAAGAGACTCTTCGCTTTTGGTCACCTTTGCGACGGCGTGTTTGCTTTGCTGAGAGGTGTTCACCTCCAAGGGCTCGGACGCGAAGCCGTTTTTTGGACAGCCCTTGTTTCATGAATAGGGCTGCCACGGCGTTGGCGCGGCGAAAACTCAGCAGCAAGTTGTATTCGGCTTTTCCTCGGCTATCTGTGTGTCCTTGCACGATCAAGGAGGTGCGTTTGTGACGGGACAACCAACGCATCAAACGCCTCATTTTGCGTCTGGAGATGCGTCGGGGTTGTCTCCTGTTGACACCAAAATACACTTCAAATACAGGTGGGCACGGCTTTTTCTTGATGGCCTTTTTGGGGGCGCTTTGGACCAGCGCTTGTGTCTTGACCTTCTTTGTAGGTTTTGGAGTCAATGTTGTCGAAGGCTTCGGTGTAACCTTGCGTATGTCTGTCTTGGGGGTCGCTTTGCGTGTCTCAGGTTGTGTACGCTCGTTGGGAGGACGTGATGGAGTCGGACGTTCCCTCTCCATCGCTTTTTGCGTGCGGGCGGTTGTTGAGTGGGTGGAGGGCTGGGATGTGTAGGACACCACACCATAGTGAAAACAAACCACCCCAATGACTGCCGTCAACATGGGAACGTAAAACGAAACGTTTTCCATGCGTGAGAGCATCGTCTCTTCGTGGACTTGCATGAGGGTCTCCTTTTGTGTCTACGACGTCGACTGCTTCGTGGTGGTGCGTCAATCGACGTCGTGTGCTCCGTAGCCTAATTCACGAAGTCGTTGGATATTGACGTAAACTTTACGTTCTTCTGGTCGTATCTCTTTCGCTTTGGTGAACGACTCGTATGCTTGTTCGTACTTTTTGTCGAGCAAGGCCTCGATACCTGCGTCGTAGAGCTGCTCGAAGTGTTCTTTGTTAGAGAGCCGCTTCGTTTGCGTCTTGGGTAACGTGAATGGGTCGTGTGTATGAAGCTCCCCCAAAAAAGAGGCTGAAGCTGAGTGTTCACGTTCTTGTGAGTAAGAGGTTGTGTTGTGTTTGGATGATTGTGTACGTATACGAGACCAGGAATCCGAGCTCTCTAAAGGTTTTTCTGTGGGCTCGACCGGCCCCCAGTCGATGACAGACTCCCACGCGCCATAAGGTGTCGCTGCGAGGTCTTCTTCTTTTGCAGTTACGAGTGAGGAGCGAATATCCCCAAAAGTAGTGCTCGCGATATCTTCACCGACGAGCAAGGAGAGATCTTCCTGTCGGACGGCTTCTCGGGGAGATGTTGTACCGACAGGTTCGCTCTGTTGTGTGTCAGGTTCTGCGAGAAACAGCTCTAAAAGTTCAGCGTTTTCGTTCTCTTCATCCTCAAGAAACAGTGGATGTTTGGAGGAGATGTGGGCCGCTTCGAGTGTCGCGCTTTTGCGCTGGAGCTGCTCTTGTTGTGCGAGTGTTTCGCGTGCGTCCTTGAGTAAGCTTTCACAGTCGATGTCGACATCGCGCTCTTCGGGCTCTTTGTCTAGGACGTGGATTTGTTTGACGGTGTAGTTTGAAAAGAGCAGGCGCTTGAGGGCTTGTTCGCCATTACCGCTGTGATCTTGGGCGGACCAGATCGAGCCGTCATGGACGATGACATGGGCTGCGGGATGCTCTTCGTGCTCCATCACGATCTCAAGGGAGTGATGGCCAATACGCGCGAGGCTCAGATATAAGGGGATGGAGATGCTTCGTGTCCATTCACCGGGTGAGTATTCGACTTTTTTCTGGATGACGTCGCGCAACATCCCGAGGGCGAGGGGGGTTTGAAATGAGATGATCTCGGGGTGCCAAAAGCACACCTTCTCTTTACTCGGTGTTTTGGAGGTGATAAAGATGATCGGCACTTGCAGCTCGACGTCTTCTAAGATTTGAAGCAACTCAAGCCCCAAGCCATCATCAAATGACGTCCCCGCGATGATCAGGCGGGGCAACGTTGTCTCGATGATCTGGTGCGCCTCTTTCAGGTTTTTCGCGACATCGACATGTGCGCGAACTGCTTCTGCGACTTCATGCCGCAGAATAGAACGTATGACAGGCGCTTTCTCAACGATCAAGACAGACGCACGCATCGACATCGATAATGATGTGCCGGACATCAATAACCTCCTATCTCACAACCACAGGAACTTTGAGGAGACAACTCCTCGTGATTTTGGTGCATAGAGCACGACCAAAACCCACGGACCTCGACATGATATGTTACTTTCTTCAAAGGGAAGGATATTGACGTATATCAAAGATAAAGAGACATATCAGAAGAGGCCAGGTTTAACGGTTGAGACCGGAGAATTCTTCGATGAGATCGACGCCACACTTAAGTTGTTCCATGTAGGAAATGAACTTTTGTACGAGCTCTTTGCCTTTGAACAAGGCGCCGTGTTGTGGTGCGATCATCTCGATGTCGAGATCGCGGATCAACGAAGCCCATACACGCAGTGCAGCATTTCCGCCCATATAACGGCGATGAAATCCTTCCATGTACTGGAGGTGTTCGTCGAAGTCCTCGACGAAGATATAGTCCATGCCGAGGGATGCGCCGAGATCGCCAGTGTACAAGATCTTGGAGACGGGATCGTAGATGTGGAAGTTCCCACATGAGTGGAGAAAGTGCGCTGGAATAATTTGCAGTGGAAGTCCACCAAGTTCGAGTGTCATGCCTTGATCGGGGATCGGGAGGAGGCGATCTTCGACGAGGCGATCCAGGCCAAAGTGTGGGACAAAGCGAACCCAAATCGAGGAGATGTACGCGGTCGCATCTGTCGTCATCAGCCAACCATTGGCTGCAGCGATGATGTCGGGGTCTTGGTGTGAGAGGAAGAGGTATTTGAGTTTGCTACCACGCAGCAACATGGTCGTCTCTGTCAGGACTTTTGAGTAGACCTTATGACCGCCTGGATCGAGGATCATACCTTCGCCGTTGTGGACGATGACGTGCTGGTTGGCCTGGACCGCGAGGCCGTGGCCAAAGTCTTCCAGGAGGACGTTGCGATGGGAACCTTCATCGAAAAGAATGGAATTTGGCATTGTCTCTCTCTCCCCTTACAGTACGCTCTTGATATCGTCGACTGCGCGGCGCATATCTAAGAAAATGAGTCCCAATTTCGCGACGGAGTTGGTCAACACCATCAACAATGTCCCCTGCCCTGCTGAGAGCATCACGACATAGCCTTCTGTTCCACGCACGAGCACTTCGCGAACATCTCCCCTCTCTAACTCCAAAGAGGCTCTGGTGCCAAGGCTGAGAAGAGTCGCGCTCATCCCTGCGACGCGGCCTTCTTCGATATGTGCAGGGAGCGCGCTGGCGATCATCAAACCATCTTCGGAGATTAACGCGCTCGCTTCGACATCTGGTGAACCACTTTGAAGTGCTCGTAAGATTTTATTTAGTTGTTGTACACGTGACATGCTCTATCCTTCCGGTTGCTCTTCGGCCATGGTGACTTTTTCTAGCCAAGGCCGACATGGTAGCTGTGTGCTTTCTCTGTTCAGTGTCAGGCATCTCTGGTCGCTTATTCGTAACCCATCTCCCGTAAACGTTGTATGTTCGCAGTAACACTCGCTTCTCCGGGAGAGAGACGATCGGCTTCGCGAAATGCGTTCAGTGCGCCAGGGAAATCCTTGTCCAGCAGTTTTTCGATCCCAAGATCGTAATGTTCTTCGAACAGCTCGCGTCTGGCGGTTGCATCAAGAGGGATGGGAGGGGGAGCTGGTTCGACGGCTTCGTATGGGGATCTTTCGCGTGTGTGTTCTTCGAAGGCACCGCTTGGGACTTCGTTGAGCATTCCAAGTAATTGTTCTTCGTCATCGTCGTCGATATCGAAGAGCAAATCGTGATTATCTGGGCCGGGATGCAGCGCTGACATCTCCATCGAGTTACCGACGGTGTTGATTTGGGGTAGGAACTCATCGGCTTCGTCGAAGATACGCGCTGCTTCGAGCAGGACACCCTCCCAGTGCTCGAAAATGTCGCGTTGTCCGGGTTCTCCTGTAAAAATACGACAACGCGCGATGGTGTCTTCGGAGAAGAGGACACGTCGCAGGGCTTCTTCTCCAAGGCCACTGCGGTCTTTCGCAGACCAGAGCACACCATCGACGATCAAGATCCGACCAGAGGGGCTTCCATCAAGCTCCAACAGGATCTCAATGGAGTGATTGCCCAAACAAGCGAGCTGTACGTAGTCGACGAGGGAGAAAGGGAGCGCTTCTGGGGTTGGGTTGAGTTGAAGCTTGTCCTGCACTTTTTTTCTCAACATATCGAGGGACACTGGCTTTTCAAAGACCTCGATATCTTTGTGCAGGGGGATTTGATGCCGATAGCTTTGGGTGTATGCGGAGACAAAAATCACGGGGATGTGCAGTTGCCTCTCCCGAAGAAAACCCAAGACCTCTACACCGATCCCATCAGGAAGTTGTAAGTCTGAGAGGATGATACGTGGTGTGATCGCTTTGAGCAATTGACGAGCTTCGTTGACCGAGCTCGCGCTGACGACATCGGCGTCAGGCAGCTTGGACAAACCACGTACAATGGACGAGCGTAAGACAGGCTCGTCCTCGACGACGAGGATCGTCACGCTCTCTGTTTGGGACTCTATTTCCGACACAATTTGTTGCATGATCCCACTCCTCAGAGGGTTGAAGACACACTCCGTAGTTGCGTTTGTGGACGTTGAGATTTGGTGACTGGAATACGCATCGTGATGCTCGTCCCTTTCCCAACTTCACTCTCGATGAGAAACTCTCCACCTGACTTTTCAACCGTTTGTGAACACAGCGCCAAACCGATCCCGTTTCCTTTGCGTTTGGTTGTAAAGAACAACTCGCGACAGCGGGTGAGGACCTCGGGTGTCATCCCCTTCCCTTCATCGGTGATACTCAGCTCAAACGTCGCTCGATCGTGTAGTCGGGCCTTGATCTCAATCTGTGAGTTCACCTCGCTCGCCGCAATGGCGTTGTTGAGCAAGTTGAAGACAATGGCACTGATCACTGAAGGATCGATCGGTAACAGTGGCATAATCGCAACGTCAGAGCGGATCGTGATGCCCGCACGTCCTGCTAGGCTGTCCATGACCCTCACGACCTCTTCGATCGCGAAGTCGACCGCGTGGTTTTTGGAAGAGATCAGATCGTGACTCACAGAACCAACGCCTTTGAGCGTCAGGTTCATCCTGCGCACCTCTGACAAAATCGCGTGTAGATCGTTACCAATCTCCTCGCTCTCTGTCTCCTCCAACAGCAACTGTACCATTGTATCGATCGCCGCAAGGGGATTGCGCAGTTCGTGCAAGATCGCAGGCAACATCTCGTTGAGTGTCGCGAGCTGGAACAGTCGATCTCGTTCCTTTAAAAGCGTGTCGAGTTGGGGCAAAGGCAAGATCTTGCACACACCAAACTCTTTGTCCAGTTTCCCATCACGTAATGTCGAAAAACTAGCCTGAAAGAGCTCTTCTTTGTGTGAAAATTGCAACGCAGGCTGCGATGAAAGGCTCCCAGACAACGAAGGTAACGAAAACATCATGTCATCAGGCCAAGGGTGCCCAACACACTCTTCCAACATTCCCTCGCAAATTCTCTTAGCTTTTTCATTACAGTAGTGGACGATTTGATGCTCATCAAAGAGCACAATCCCCTCCCCTAAAACATCAAACAACGCGACAACTGACTCGTTCGCCAATTGCCCTATCATGTCCGCGCTCATCATCTGATCCTGTCTGCGGTGTGTCTGCCCAAGAGGTTCAACGGCTTAAAAACTCCTGAGCTTTTTACAAAAAAACCTCCGGCGTAAAGCGCCAAAAGGTGCATTTGTGGAGTAGTATATCCACAAACAAACGAAAATGTAAGAATATTCTTACAAAGCTCGATACTGTAAAGGTAAAGGATGCACAAGGTCTGTACATTGATCTAGATCAACAATAGGGCTAACAAGGCACAAACACCTTGTCCTGTCAGATAGATATACGTACTATCTCAGCAAATGTATCAAATGTCCAATTGAAAGGAAGCTCCAATGGAAGATTCAGCGCGAAAACAAATGCTTAGCCAATACAAACGCGTCCACATGATTGGCATCAGTCCAAAACCCGAGCGTCCGAGTCATAAAGTCGCCATGTACCTTGTCGCGCACGGCTATGAGGTGATTGGTATTCGTCCAGGCGTCGATCATATCGATGGCATTCCATGTTTTCCAGATGTAGCAAGTGCGCCTGGGCCGATCGAGATCCTCGATGTCTTTCGGGCTTCCCAATACGTCCCAGAGATCGTTGAACAGGCGATCAAACACAATGTCAAATGGCTCTGGCTACAAGAAGGTGTCACCCACACAGAGGCAGAGCAAAAAGCAAGAGACGCTGGTATCACTGTCACGTCTGATCTCTGTATCAAAAAAGAACACACACGCCTTCTCCAACATCAGTAACACATCCTCTGCCAAAAAAAGGGGCGATGTTATGGTCGGAGACAAGCCCCGACCCTACGGGGAAAACATATGACACAGCGAATGGATGTCATATACAAGCCTCCACCCTGCCAAAAAAACGCACAACACAGTGGTTGGAGACAAGGCCCGACCCTTCAGGGGAAGCTCATATGATATCGAGGTCGGAGACAAGCCCCGACCCTACGGGGGAATCTCATCTTGTACTTCTTTGCCTTCTTCGTGGGGACACCTGCTTTCACTGGTTCCTTCGTGGGAGAACCTGTTTTCACTGATTCCTTCGTGGGAGAACCTGCTTTCACTGGTTCCTTCGTGGGAGA
>MDTD01055463.1_pt1 | contig 88046 bp, 97 predicted proteins | sample 811221 | NCBI WGS metagenome assembly MDTD01 (sample SAMN05326646, study PRJNA326480) | marine metagenome | isolation source: seawater | place: Pacific Ocean: South West | collected 2011
AAATATCACTTTGGGCGCGGCATGAGCTCGAATACGTATGGACATTGAAAAATAAGAAAGATGATTTCAATCCTTCGAATCAACTTAATGAAAGATCTATCGAAATAGACCTCAAGTAAACAGGAAGTGATTTGTCCGCAGGACAAAGACTTGTAAGCCCATGGATGGGCGGGTCAATTTCGATAGATCTTTCATTAAGTTGATTCGAAAGTTTTAAACCCGTCTCATCTTTTCGGTAAGAAACTCGGCAATCTTCCCCAGAGGAAGAACTTTCTCCACAGCACCAATATCCGCCGCAGCTCTGGGCATCCCATAGACCACACAACTGTCTTCGTCCTGCCCAATGGTAAAAGCACCGGCCTCTTTCATTTTTAAAAGACCTTTTGCTCCATCCGCACCCATTCCAGTTAAGATCACGCCCACGGCCTGGTCTTTAAATTCCTCCGCAACGGAATCAAACATATAATCCACAGAGGGCTTATGTCGATTGACTGGAGCCTCATCTTCCACCAAAACTTCAATGTAAGAAGCCCGCTTTTTCAAACGCATTTGAAATCCACCAGGAGCGATCAAAACCAAATTGGGCTCCAACCGGTCTCCGTGCTTGGCCTCTCTCACTTCAAAAGGACAAATGGCATTCAAACTGTGTGCAAATGCTGCAGAAAATACGGGGGGAATGTGCTGAACAATTGCCGTCGGCGGAATGTTTTTGGGAAGCCTCATCATCAGTGCCTTGATCGCTTCGGTTCCTCCCGTGGACGCACCAATTGCTAACAATTGATCCGTACGCATTTCTGTCACCAACCGAGAACCATGGGGCACACCCACTTGAACCTTTGCACGCCCGGCGTTTCGAACTTTCTCCGCAATCACCGGTCCCAACTGAGGAATTTCTTGAAAACTCGGTTTTTGAATGTAATCCACAGCTCCCGCTTCCAAAGATTCAAGAACCAAGGGACTTTCCTCTCTACTTAAAGCACTGATCATCACTGTAGGAATCCGAAAACGCCGCATGTACAACTTTAAAAGTTCCACACCATTCATTTCAGGAAGCCCAATGTCCAAAGTGATCACATCAGGTTTTAAGGATTCGATCATATCCATCGCCTGAGAAGGGCGCTCGGCCTCTCCAATCACTTCCAGTTCAGGATCGCTGGAAAGAATTCGGGTTAAAATGTTTCGAATGGTCTTTGAATCATCAATAATCAAAACCCGAGAAGCCTTGCTCTTTTGAGCCACTGGCGACGGCGCTCGTTCCTTCTCGACCTGAACCTTGCCAAAGGTCTCTCTGTAAATCACTTGTGTGGGCTCTTGACGATAGATCTCTTTGACTCGAAAGACTTTCAGCTCATTAAGTATGCTCTTCACATTGACATGAGCATCTCCCACTCGAATCACGGCCGCTTCAATCCCTTTTCCAATTTGAGAGACATCGCCAACCAGGGCTTTTAAGCCTTCCGAAAGTTCCCGTTCAGACATCTTCCCCGAGTAAATGGAATACTTGCTCAAAGGGTTGTTGCCTTTCGAATCTCGAAAGACCACAAAAATTTCATCTTTTAAATTTAAGCTGACAACTTCAGATTTTAAGGCGCTTGAGCTCATCTTCTACCCCGCCTTTAAAAAATATTCACCAGTCATATAGACAAAGCTGTTCCACGGCATCATATCTGTCGCAGCCTTCTTCAATGGATCTTTCTCCGTCCAGATGGCCGGAGTGCGATCTTCCAAAAGAATTTGCGCGTTCTTAAGCCCTGCAATTTCTTCTTGGGAAGATTTTGACAAACCACCAAGAACCCAAACAGCGAGGGGACGATCTTTTCTTAATCCTGCAAAGGGGCCGATTGCTTGATGGAGATCTCCCAATCCCACATAACCAGGACCAGGAATAACACCGGGCTCTTCTTTGATCAAATCCACGGGTCCACTTGAAAACTTTGAAAGCTTAGAAGCAAGCTTTGGTAAAACTCCCGCGGCACCTTCTACAAAAATCATAGTTGTCACAGGCCACTTCAAATTTTTTAGCTCGGTCAAAATCTTTTCAACCTTTTTCATCTCACCCATTCCGCAGGCAATGACGCAAATTTCATCTTTTCGCTGAGGCTGCCCTGAAGGACGTTGAAAGGCTTGGTCAAAGGAACTCAAACCTTTCATTTTTGTATTCTTAATGGCACTTCGAAGCTTCAATTGAATTTCATCTGATTTTTGCGCAAAGGTTTGAAGCGTAGGCTTTTCCACATAATCCGATGCACCATACTCCAAAGCCTTAATTGCGAGTTCACCGTCTTCACGACTGACGGAAGAAATCATCACTACGGGAGGATGAGAGCTGTTCATATTTGCTTTCAAATATTCCACACCGGTTTGCTCGGGCATATGGATGTCCATTGTGATCACGTCCGGTCGCAATTTTTGAACCTGCTCTTTGGCTTCCAAACCGTTTAATGCGGTCCCAACAACTTCGAATCCATTTTCCTTGGTCAAGATCTTTTGCAAAATCACCAAAATACTTTTGGAGTCGTCCACACAAAGAACCCGCACGGGTTGATCTTTGGCAACGGCAGGTGTACGAGCCGGCATTGGAGTGACGTTGGACGCTGGCGTGGGCTTTTTCTCTTCCACAGCCTTGGGGTGAGAATATACAGAAGATCCATGACTTTGAACATCAAGACCTAACCCCAAAAGACTTTCTGAAACACCCACCACCAAATGTCCTTCGGGGTGAAGTCGTTTCATCAAACTTCCCACAACGGTTTTGATTTGATCCGAGTTGAAATAAATCAATACGTTTCGACAAAAAATCACATCGTAATATCCGGCTTCCTCAGACGGACTTAATTTTAAAATGTTTCGATCCTCAAATTTGCAACGACTTTTCAAAACATCTTTCACTTTGACGAAGTCGGCAATCTTACCCGTTCCCCGTGCCCAATTGTTGGTGAGATAGGCCAATGGAACTTCTTTGATTTCATTTTTATTGTAAACACCATTCTGAGCCCACTTGACGGACTCAATGTCCACATCCGTTCCTAAAATTTGGTACTTTACATCGGGAGCGCGCTCTCTTAAAAGTTTGTCGAAGAACATGGCAAGGGAGTAGACTTCCTGTCCTCGACTGCAGGCCGCTGACCAAATGCGAATGGTTTTGTCTGGACGCGTGCGCGCCACTTCGACAAGCTTATCAAAAGCTTGATCTTCCAAAAATTTGAAATGTAAAAATTCACGAAAAAAGAAGGTGTGGTGGGTCGTCAACAAAGAGATCAACGCACGAGACTCTACATTGAAGTTTTCTGTCAAATACGTGTGATACTCATCTAAGTTTTTCAACTTCAACTGAGCCAATCGACGGCCCAATCGAGTTTCAACCATAGATCGTTGTCGTTCTCCCAGTTGAACTCCCGTCAACTCAGAAGCAATCTTCGAAATTTTATCAATCGCATCACCCGCATACGTTGCCACTATGACCCTCTTCTTTTTAAAATTTTCTTTTAAGCTTCTCTATGCTGCGTGAGACGCAATCTTAGGAAGATCCAATAATTTCTCAAGTGCCAAAATCGAAACCAGGTTTTCCTCAGATTGGTAGATTCCCACCACATGAGCAGATGTCTTATTTAGGTTTGGAGGAGGAGCACTCACTTCAGAACCTGAAAAAGACAAAACCTTGTTTACGGAATCCACAAAGGCACCAATGGAAACATCATCAAACTCTAAAATAACAACAGCTTCTTGGCCCTCTTGTTTTGGAGTGATGTTGAGGCGTTTTCTCAAATCAATCACACTTAAAACTTGACCACGTAGGTTCATCATTCCCACGTAATAAGCTGGTGTCCCTGGAACTTCGGTCACTTTTGGCGGAGCGATCACTTCTCGCACTCGAAGAAGTGGCAAGGCGTACTTTTCGCTTCCCAAAGCAATTTCCAGATATCGTTCTGCAATGGAAGAAACCTTAGATTCCGCCGGAGCGGGTGTATTGTTGTCCTCACTATGCACTTTTAGCCTCCCTTCGTGAAACACTCATCTCTAAAATCTGATGAAGGTCCACAATCAAAGATGGAAGTCCGTCTCCTAGGATCGAGCTTCCAATAAAAAGATTTTTTCGATTCAATTGATTGTCAATTTTCTTAATCACAACTTGCTGACGACCTGTAATCTCATCTACAAAAACGGCCAAAGAGCCTTTTTGAGATTGCAGGATGATCGCCGTTTGTTCTTCGGGCTTTTTGGGCTCCACCTTCATGCCTAAGACCGCATCCAGCTTTGCCACCGCAATTTTCTCTCCTCGAACCACCATCACTTCACCCACACCTGTGATGCTGTGAATGTTTTTGCTTTCCGGCTGAAGGGTTTCGTGAACCTGATTCAGCGGAACCACATAGCGATGAGACCCGTGATTCAAAATCATTCCTTCAATCACAGCCATTGTAAGAGGCAGTTCGATTCGGAAGGTGCTTCCAGATCCGATGGCTGTTTTAACTTGCACGCGACCAGACATTCCTTCGATGTTTGTCTTCACCACGTCCATCCCCACACCTCGACCAGAGATCTCGGAAACTTCAGATTTTGTGGAGAATCCCGGATGAAAAATCAACTGAATGATTTGATCAGGGCTCATGTCTTGATTGGGGCGCAAAATGCCCTTCGAAATCGCAATTTGACGGATTTTCTCGTGATCAATCCCTTTTCCATCATCGCTGACTTCAATGACCAAGTTGTTTCCTTCGTGAAAACAGCGAATGACAACTTCAGCAACTTCACTTTTCCCCACTTGCTTTCGACCATCGGCATCTTCAATCCCATGATCGACGGCGTTTCGCACGATGTGAGTCAGTGGATCTGTCAAATTCTCGATCACCGTTTTGTCCACTTCAGTTTCTTCACCAATAAAGGTCAAATTGACTTTCTTGTGCAAAGCCATTGAAACGTCGCGCACCACCCGGTGCATCTTTTTCAACGTGGGTTTAATAGGAAGCATTCTCAAGCTCATAGTCACATCTTGAATGTCTTTAGACAGCTTACCCAATTGTGTGATGGAGCGCACAGATTCTCCGTCCAAACTTGCAACGGTTGAACTTCGAATCATACTTTCTAAAATAACAAGCTCACCCACCAAGTTGTTGAGTTTGTCCAATCGGTCCACACTGACTCGAATGCTTTCATCAATTTTCAACTTCACAGGAGATGCAGAGGTCTTTTGCTCAGGCTTTGCTGCAGCCGCAGCCGCAGCCGCAGCGGGCACAGATTCTGATTCCGCAGCGTCCATTTCCATGGGAGCCGGTGAAAATTCTTCGGCAACAGGAGTGCTGGAATCTTCTTCTGCAATCATTTCTGGAGATGGAGTTTCTTGAGGAGGCTCGTCAAACAGATTTGCATCTGGAGGCATTTCAATATTTTCATCAGAGGCAATGATGCTTTCAAGAGGCGCATCCTCAAACAAGGGAGCCTCTTCTTCAACCGGCGTGGCAGATTCCTCAGATTCACCAGGAATTGGTCCCACATCAATATTTAAGAGACGTTCAATCAATTCGGAATTGTCAAAAGATGCAGTAAGATCTTTAGTCAGTTCTTCGATCATATAACGAACACGATCATTACATGCCAAAAGCACATCAATCACATTGTCACTGACGGCAAGCTCTTTGTTCTTTAGTTTCAAAATGACGTTTTCAAGTTTGTGAGTAAACTCACCAATCTCGGCAAATCCAACGGCCTGAGATGTTCCTTTCAGGTTGTGCGCCATACGGAACATTCCATTGAGGGTGTCTTCATCAGCACCCTTTTCCTGCAAGGATAAAAATAGTTGTTCTGTTTCATCAAGAAGCTGAGTTGCTTCCTCAAGAAAACCTCTTTTGAGCTCTAATTCCAATTCATCCATGCAGATTCTATCGGCGCAAAGAAGACCTGAGTGAACTGGACCTCATAAAATTTACCTTAAATTTAACATATTTGAGATAAATCAAAATAAATCACGAAGTTCTTTATCAAGCCCAAAATCTTTTTTGCCGAAGATAGCTCATATGGCTGCTAAAAAAATCGATACTTCAATTCAAGATGGCGTGAACCTCATTTCTCTTCCAAATGTCTCAGAAAAAGACATGAAAGAATTGCTTGAGATGTCCACCAAACAATGGCTTCTTCTTCCGGAAAAAATTCATGCTTTTGATCTTGGCAAGGTGACCAACTTTGATCCAGGAAGCTTGAGCCAAATTCTTTCTTTTTTAAAATCTTTAAAAAAGGTCGAGAAGAATCATTTTAGTTTCAATGTTTCCCCTCTCTTGATGTCTTTTCTCAAGGAAAAGGGTCTAACCAGTACTTTTAATATCAAATCCAGCTTTGATGATGGACTCAATGCCCTATCCGGCGGAAAGAAAAAACAAGTGGACGCAAAACTTTTAAAGCCATTTATTGATGGTGCCTCCAATGCCTTTCAAGTCCAGGTGGGAATCAACCTTAAGGGCGAATCTCCCTACTCTAAGGCTCATATGTATGAAGAAGGCGATGCCATTGCCGGACAGGTCAATGTGAACCTTCCCAACTTCAAAGGTGAAATTTGTCTTTGCTTTTCAGAGGCCAGCTTTATTGGAACCTACGGAGCGCTTCTTGGAGAAGAAATCTCAAAAATTGACGAAGAAAGTGCTGACGCCGCTTCAGAACTTCTGAATATGATTTATGGACATGCGAAGACCATTTTGAACCGAGACTTTGGAATGGTTTTGGAACCTGCAATTCCTAAAGCAATTTTAAATCCAAAACCCGTAAAGTCTGCAAATCCCGTCATCGTGATCCCCTTCAACAGTGATCATGGTAAACTTAGAATTGAAATAGTTATTCATTAGAAAGGAAGCCAATTATGTTTGATCCATCAACCCATGTTCTCGTCGTCGATGATATGAAAACCATGAGAAAGCTCGTCATTCGTGCTTGCACTCAATTGGGTTTTACCAATTTCACCGAGGCTGGCGATGGCGCTGAAGCCTGGGGAGTTTTAAGTTCTTCCGATTCTAAAATTGGTTTGGTCATTTCCGATTGGAACATGCCCAACTCCACTGGGCTGGATCTTTTAAAGCGTGTGCGTTCGGACCAAAGAACAGGCAAACTTCCTTTTATTCTGCTCACTGCAGAATCTGAAGCCAGCCAAGTTCAAGCTGCAGTTGCTGCTGGAGTGGACAGCTATTTGGTAAAGCCTTTTACCGCCGAAGCCATTGAAGCCAAACTAAAGCAGGTCTATGCAAAGAGACAAGCTGCCTAACTTTAGAAAACGGTGTAGTCTCATAAGATGTCCCAAGAACCTTCCCCCGTCAGATTTTGTCTCATTGCACTTTCGGACAATTTAAAAGATCTGATTCGTGGGGTTGCGCCTAAAGGACAGTTCAAAGAGGTCAATTCCGAATCAGATTTTGAAAACATTCTGGACGACCTCAACGCGGATAATTTTGAAATTGTAATTTGTGGGGCTGAACTGGGAATGGAATTTCCTATTGAATGCGGGCAAATCACACGACAGCAGTGTGGCGGAAACCCCATCTACTTCGTGGCAGAAAAGACCGAAGGTTTTGATCAAAAAAATCTGGTAAAGAATGGTTTCTCCTTTGCCTACATCCTTCCCATGGATAAAAATCTATTCACCGAAGACTTGAACGATGCACTTATTAAGGCCGGGCAGGCAGGTCGATCCTTTAAACCTGTTTTCGTGATGGACCTTGATGGCGATAGTGAACTCAACTTTGATACTTTTGTATATCTTCCACTCAACAAAAAATTCATTCGTTTTTCTGGGGCCAATTCCAAAATCCAAGAAGAGCGGCTCAATCGCTTGAAAACTAAAGATGTGGGAAATCTTCACATCGACAAAAAAGATAAGGCTGCGTTTTACAAATACTCTTCGGAGAGGCTCCTCAGTCTCGGAAAAGGCGAAGGGCAAGTTTCCGAAACCGAACGCAAAGAAAAGTTAAACAACTCTGTTCGCGGACTTTTCACCAACATTGTGGATGCGGCTTCCGCAGACTTCGAAAAAGGAAAAGAGCTGGTTGCCGATTGCCAAAAAATTGTCTCGCTTTATATCACCGGAGGCGGTTCCGACAATTGGTACAATGAAATGGTTCGAGCTTTAAGTGGAGCCAGCAACACTTACGATCACGCATCTACGGTTTCTACCCTGGCCGCTCTTTTTGCGATTTCCATGGGTGAACCTCATCCCGACGAATATGCCATCGCGGGATTTTTACATGATTTAGGACGGGCGAATCTTCCCGAAGAACTGCCCTTCACTCCTCAAGATCAATGGACTGAGGAGCAAAAGAAAGCCTACCTGAATCACCCCATTGAAAGCTTAAATGTCATCAAAGCAAAAAAAATGGTGCTACCTGCGAATGTTGAAAAAGCCATCTTGCAACACCATGAAATGTTCAATGGCAAAGGTTTTCCTAAGCAGGTCACCGGCGATCGGATCTGTACCGAAGCGCAAGTTTTGTCTCTGGCGGATCAACTTTTTTATCTGACGGTGGAAGTGGAAGGTGCGAAGAAGCTCACCATTCAAGAAGCCTTCGAACAGATTCGAACCAATGGCAGCATCGGCCCCGGCATTCTCAAACGCCTGGAGCCGGTGGTCATGAAAAAATCTTAATGGCGGCGCAAATGCTCTTGCTTTTCAGTGTAGCGACGCACTTCTTTCAAAAGGCTGTCTGCAGCGTTGGTTACAGCCTTTCTTAAATCCACGTCCTTCTTTTTTGCCACGAGTAGTTTGGGAATTCCGGGAACTTTCACATCAATGACCACGTGAGAATCTTTCAGGTTTCCGAAGGGACTTCGAGCATCCACAACAAATTTTACGTTTACGGAAACTTTTTTCTTTGCATCGCGGATTTGAACTCTTTTTTCCAAAGAGCTCAATCGTCGAGCCACCAAATTTTCTAAAGTTTCAGAGCGAGTGAGATTGACGTAATCAAATTTGTAATCGAGTGCCATAACACCTCCTATTTATGCGAATATTGTCCCACCGAAAGGAGGTGCTGTAAACGCTCACTGCTTCCAGACGAGCGAGAAATAAGGCCCCCTCTTATTTGAACTGTTGAACCAATTCCTTGAAGTAATTTCCACGCTCCACATAGGAGTCGAACATGTCAAAGCTGGAAGCTCCCGGAGAAAGCAACACTCTATCCCCAATCCGAGACTTTTGGTAAGAAATCAATACCGCTTCTTCAAAAGTTCCGATCAGAAAAGTTTCGCTGTAATCCCCAATGTCTCGGTTGATGCGCTCTTTCGCTTCACCCACCAAAATCAAAGATTTCACTTTGCGTTGAATGCGGTCCCGAAGAGGCGCATAATTGAGGTTGGTGTCTTTTCCACCCATAATCAAAATGACGTTTTCATCAAAAGCATCCAAAGCTCTCATCACCGCATGCACGTTGGTGGCCTTTGAATCATTGTAAAATTCAACTCCACCCACACGACGGACATATTCCAACCGGTGGTGCATGCCTCCGTAAGTGTCGATGACTTTTTGAATTTGCTCTGCCGTGGCACCGTGTTCACGGGCGGCCAACACGGCGGCCATGATGTTCTCTTGGGAATGAACCCCACGCATTTTGGTCTCGCCTACGGAAAAATACTGAATCTCAGGACCGGTGCGCACTTTCAACTGATCCTTGATGGCCACAGAACCGCCGATGTTCATAATTTGAGGTTCAAGACTGGGCTTTCGAGAGAAGTAGAAAATTCGTCCTCTTTGAACCATGGGATCCCGGGCCAATTCCACAACGGCATTGTCATCCGCATTTAAAATGCTGGTGGTGGACTGGTTCACGTTCAAGAACACTTTTCTTTTGGCATTCACATAATCTTCCATAGAGCGGTAACGGTCCAAGTGATTTTCCGCCAAATTCATAAACACAATGTTTTTGGGATTGAACTTTTCGGCGTGCTCCAACATGAAGCTGGATACTTCCACGACCAAAACATCGGCCTTTTCCCCTTTTCGCAAATACTCGCTCAAAGGCTCACCGTAGTTCCCACCAATCCAAACTTTTTTTCCAGACTCTTTGAGGAAGGTATAAATCAAATGAGCGGTGGTGGACTTTCCGTTGGTTCCAGTTACGGCAATCATGGGCTCTTTTACAAATTGAGCACAGAATTCCAAATCTCCAGTGACTGGCACCCCTTGGTTTTTTGCGTATTCAAAAATCTTTAAATGAGGAGGCACCCCAGGAGAAAGAATGATCAGGTCTTGCGCCAAAAATGTTTTGGGAGTGTGGCCACCCAATTCCAAACGAATGGGAATGCCTTCCAATTTTTCCAAGTGATTCAAAAGCTCGGCCTTGGATTTGTGATCACTCACAGTCACTTCTGCACCTTGAGAGTGAAGAAAGTGTGCCATGGAGACCCCAGTTTTTGCCAATCCAACGATTAGAATTTTTTTGCCTTTGATATCACTGAGTTCCATAGAATTACCTCAACTTTAGGGTGGCTAATGAAAGTACGGCCAACAGAATGGATATGATCCAAAACCGCACTATAATTTTTGTTTCATCCAAGCCCTTCAGTTCAAAGTGATGGTGGATTGGCGCCATGCGAAAGATGCGCTTTCCCGTCAACTTAAAGGAAGCCACTTGGGTGATCACAGATAGGGCTTCTACCACAAATACCCCTCCGAGCACCACCAACAAAAGTTCATTTTGGCTGATCACTGCAGAAATCCCCAAAAATCCTCCCAAGGACAAGGACCCCACATCTCCCATAAAGACCTGAGCCGGATAGGAGTTGAACCATAAAAAGGCCAAACCTGCAGCCACCAACGCTGCCGCAACGGGAACCGTTTCTCCGGCTCCCGCAATGTATGGAATGCCCAAATAACTGGCGATCTCAAAATGCCCAGCCACATAGGCAAACAGAGCCAAGGTGGCCGCAGAAATCATCACCGGAACAATGGCCAATCCATCCAACCCATCGGTCAAATTCACCGCATTCGCGGCTCCAACCACAACCAGGGAACCGAAAGCCACATAAAACCATCCCAATTCAAAGGAGGTGTTTTTAAAGAAGGGTAAATAAAGCTGAGTGGGAAGCACATCCTGCATCACCAGGAAGGTCAAAACTCCCGCCGAAATGGCAAATTCCACAAGCAGGCGCACCTTTCCCGGCACTCCTTTGGAGTTTTTCTTCCAAACCTTTAAGGCGTCGTCCACAAAACCCACCAAACCAAATCCAAAAGTGACCACCAAAACGCCCCAAACCATGCGGTTTCCCAAGTCGAACCACAAAACTCCCGGCACAAAAAGTCCAAGAAGGATCAACCCCCCTCCCATGGTGGGAGTGCCCTGTTTTCTCAAATGAGTTTGTGGGCCATCGTCACGAACACTTTGTCCCCATTGATTTTTTATCAATTGACTGATGTATCGAGGTCCCAACCACCAGCACACTCCAAAAGCCGTAAAAAACGCCAAAAATGAGCGAAAGGTGATGTAACGGAAAACATTTAAAGCCGTATATTCATGAGAGAAATCAACCAGGATTTTGTAAAGCATCCCGTAAAAGTGACACTGAAGTTAGAAGCCGTCAACGCCCCAGCAATTTAAAACCCGCTCGATCTTTGAACCTCTGGAAGCCTTTAGCGCGACCACATCCCCCGAACTCAATTCGGCTTGAATCTGCTGTGCGATTTTAGGATCAAAATCGTTAGAAAAAACCGCTTCTCCATGAAAGCCAGAATTCTTCAGTCCGGCTTTCACTGCACCCATATGGGAACCAAAATACCAAATCTTTGAAAGCCCGATTTGGCCGGCCAATTCGGCGGCCTCTTGATGGGCGTCATCGCCCCATTCCCCAAGCTCTTTCATGTCACTGAAAATAAAATACTTCTTTCCTTCAGTTTCCAATTCAAAAAGATTTTTCAAGAGCATGCGCATGCTTTCGGGATTGGCATTGTAACCATCAAAGATCACAGCGGATCCCGTAGCCAGTGGGATCCATTGATTTCGTCCCCAACTTTCAAATTTTAAATCTTTGAGATGTTTGACCAACACCTCCGGGGTCAAACCCAAGGCCAATCCAATGGATGCAGCCGCAGAGAGATTGGAAACCACCTGACGTCCAAAAGCTCTAACTTTAAAATCCACTTCAAAATCTTTAAGACGCCCTGATATTTGAAGCCCTGATTTCATCAAAGTTCCCGCACGCAGCAAAACGTCGGCCTCTGGATTGAAAGAAGAAAACGTGATCTGTCGATCTTTTGGAAATCCTTTAACACCTTCTCGCTCATACAGTTCCAAGGTGAATTCATTGTCCAAATTGTAAATGTGAATGCCATTGGGAGTGGATTCATAAATTTCATTTTTCGCCATCTGAATGGCTTCAATGGAGCCCAATTCACCGATGTGAGCTCTTCCCACCATGGTGACCAAAGTTACATCTGGCGTGGCAATTTCACACAGACGTCGAATTTCTCCAGAATGGTTCATCCCCATCTCTTGCAAAACCACTTCGGTGTTGGCTTCAGCTTGCAACAGACTTAAAGGAACGCCCCAGTGATTGTTAAAACTTCCAGGACTCGCCGAAACTCGGAATTCCTCTTTCAAAATCTGAGAAGCCAATTCTTTGGTGGTTGTTTTGCCATTGGATCCGGTGATTCCAACCACTTTAAATCCGCACTCACGCCGCCAAGCCTGAGCCAAGTCTTGAAGGGCTCTTAAGGTGTCGGACACCAAAACAATGGCCACCTTGCCCTGATGCTGCAAATATTTTTCGTCCCATTGATGGGTTAAAATGGCATCTGCTCCGGATTCAATGGCTGCAGAGACAAACTGATGACCGTCGAAGTTTTCACCCTTTAAGGCCACGAACAAGGCTCCTTTTAAAGGCCGCCGGGAATCGGTTTCAATGCGTTGAACGCCCTCGGGCCCCTGAGTTTTTAACTCGCCGTGTGTGGCTTGCACAATAAAGTCTAGAGCGAATTTGGTTTTCAACGAAAAAACTCCCGAACCACTTTGTGATCTGAAAATGGAAGAATCTGATCCCCAAGGATCTGATAATCTTCATGCCCCTTCCCTGCAATTAGGATCACATCATTGGTCGAAGCCATTTGCAAGGCTTGGTGAATGGCCTTTTCTCGGTCCACTTCCATTTCCACAGGAGAAGAATCCGAACTCCCAGACATGCCCTTCAATCCTTCTTCCAAAATTTGAAGAGGATCTTCCGTGCGCGGATTGTCTGAGGTTAAAATCACATGATCCGCAAATCTTTGTCCTTGCTCCACCATCAAGGGGCGCTTTCCTCGGTCACGATCCCCACCAAAACCAAAGACTGCGATGAGTTTTTGATCTTTACTTTTTAGTTCTTTCAAAGTTTTTAAACTGGAGGCCAATGCATCCGGAGTATGAGCATAATCCACAAAAACATGTGGCCCTCCATGGACCTTTTCCATACGCCCCGGAGCCCCTTTGAAATCTTTGAGACTATCAGCCACCTTTTCTAAGGAGTTCCCCATCAATAAACCTGCCGCCAAAGTGCCTGCCGCATTTAAAATGTTGTGATGTCCCGGAGTTCCCACAGTCACTTCCGCGTTTCCAAAGGGAGTGACAAACTGAAAACGAGAGCCCATCAAATCTTTTTGAATGTTCTGAACGATGAAGTCCCCATTGGTTCCATAGCGATAAAGGGAAGCTCCTTCCACAGCCTGAACAGAGCTGAGCTTGACATCGTCCGCACAGATCAAACCCACTCCTTTTTCTTTTAAGTGCTTTAAAAAAAGTTTTTGCTTCGCCTGAAAGTAATTCTCTTCCGTTCCGTGATAATCCAAATGGTCTCGAGTCAAATTGGTCCACAAAACCACATCGTAGTTTAAGCCCTCCACACGCCGCTGATCCAACGCATGACTGCTGACCTCCATGGCCGCACCTTGCGCCCCAAGATCCACAAAATTCCTAAGACGTTCATACACGCCCACCACGTCAGGAGTTGTGAGCGAGGATTTCCAAACTTGGCTCTTCAAGTGATGATCAATGGTTCCCATCACACCAACGGAGAAACCCAAATTCGCCATCATGTGTTCATACATGTAAACACAAGTGGTCTTTCCGTTGGTGCCGGTCACTCCAAAAAGTTTCAGTTTGCTTTCGGGATGGTCATAAAATTTTTGTGCGGCTCCGGCAAGAGCAGACAAAGTGTCTGGGACAACAATAACTTCACCCGAATAATCCGAAGGGATTTTCTCCGAATTATGAACCACCACTGCCCCTGCGCCCGCTTTTGCTGCGGACGCCAAATGACTATGGCCGTCTTGATGAGTTCCCACCAGCGCAAAAAATACAGAACCTTTTTTGACTTTCCGAGAATCAAAAACCAAATCCAAAACATTCAAGTCTGTTTTGGATTCTGGAAATAAATTTTTAAGGCTCTTTTTGTGACTCACTGAACTTCATCTAAATATATTGTAATGGATTTGTCTTTTTCCCACTTCTCTCCGGCGGATGGAGAGGTGCGAGAAACCACACCACTTCCTTTGATTCGAACTTGATTCTTCGTAGGCCCCATTCTTCTTAAGGCTTCGCGAAGTGCCAACCCCTTTAAATCTGGAAACTCACTTTTATCCACTTCTTTAAGCGCTTTGGCAATGGCCTGTTCTTGCTCTTTGCTCCAGGTCTTTTCTTCGACAACTTCAGGTTCCATCACGTTTTTCTGAGATAGGATCACAGGAGGAATAGACAATTTTCTTAAACCATATTGCGCCAACTTTGCAAATATGGGAGCCGCTACTTCCGATCCATAATAGGCTTTCTTTGGATCTTTCACCGCCACGTAAATCACATACTTGGGATTGTGAGCCGGAGCAAAGCCCGCAAAACTCGCAATGTACGAACCACTTTTGTAGCCTCCGTTTTTAAAATCTACCATTTGAGCTGTTCCGGTTTTTCCTCCCACCAAAAATCCCGGAATGCGCGCATTGGACCCCGTCCCCTGGCCCCCAGTGGCCACTGTCAGCATCATCCGCAAATGGGCCGCAAGCTCTTCGTCAAAAATGCGTCTGCCTTCGTCCACGCTCATGTCTTGAGGATCATTCTCTTTGTAAGATTTCACACGACGAACCAAACGGGGTTTTCTTAAAACACCACCGTTTGCAATGGCCGCATAGGCTGTGGCCATTTGCAAAGGCGTCACCGCAATTCCATGACCAAAGGAAATGTTCGCAAGCAAATGTTTGTTCCATGGAAGTTTTTGAACAATCCCTTGAGATTCCCCAGGGAAATTCACCCCTGTGTCGTGACCAAACCCAAACTCAAGCAAAGATTCTCGCAGTTTTTCTGCTCCCAATTTGAAAGCAATTTTCGAAGTTCCAATGTTCGAGGAGTGAGCCAGAATTTCTGTCACGGTCAACCACTGAAAGTTGTGGTGAGAGTCCGCTTCGGTGATCACCCGACGGCCAATTTGGAAACGGCCGTTCTCACAAAAGAATTTTGTATTGGGTTGAGCCACTCCCGCCTTAAGCGCCGATGCAATCACAAAGGTCTTCATTGTGCTGCCCGGCTCAAAGGCGTCCGAAATGATTCGGTTTCTTCGATCTTTGGAAGAACTGCGAAAAGGATGATTCAAATCCACCTTCGGAGTCATTCCGATTGCGAGGATGTCAGAAGTTTCCACGTCCAAAATCACGCCCAATGCAGATTCCGCATCGAATTCTGCGACAGATTCAGACAATTGCTTTTCCATTTCAAATTGCAGATCTGAATCCACCGTCAGCTCGATGTCTGCACCATCGGGGATTTCGTTGAATACACTGGCACTGGGAAGAAGAGGGCGACCCCTTGCATCTCGGGCAACCATGATTTTTCTCATTTCACCGGCCAAGCTTTTATCAAAACTCTTCTCAAGACCTTCGAGACCCCGTCCATCTCGCCCTACAAACCCAAGAACCTGTCCCAACAAACTTCCATTGGGGTAAATTCGCTTGGGCTCTTCAACAAAACCAAGTCCTGGATTTTTCATGGCACGAATCTTCTGAACTTTTTCCTCATCCAGCTGTCTTGCCACCCAAATAAAGCGATTGTGTTTCTTCGTAAATTTTCGATACAGGTTTTTGCGCGACTGTCTGAGCAAAATTCCAATTTCTTTGGCTGTTTTCTTTGGATCCTTGATCATCTTCGGATCGACAAACAACGAATACGAAGGAACACTCACCGCCAACTCTTTTCCGTAGCGATCATAAATGGTTCCACGACGAGAACGGATCGCCAATGAGGTTTCGAATTGACGTTCTTTAAGCTTCGCCAAACGGTGATCTGGAAAAATTTGAATTTGCGCCGCTCGCAAAACCAAGAAACCCCAAACCGCCAACAACAATGAAAATAAAATTAAGATACGAAGTTTCATTGGGGAATTGCGATCTGCCCTCCATCAAGTTGAATGATTTGCCCTTTTTGCGCTTCTTGAAGAGGAAGTTTTGAAAGGGCAACTCTTCGAACTCGATCGGCCCCCATCACCTGGGCCAATTCCATTTTTGACAGTCGATTGTGATTCTGAAGTTTTTGATATTCTCGAGTGGCCTTCCAAAGAGCATAGCTGTGACGGCGCACTTCCATTTTTAAAAAAACCAAACTGAACAGTGTCGTGACGACAATAAAAACGCTTAAGAAGGGACCGATCTCATTCCACACCCGTTGACTCATGCTGTAGATCCTCTCGTTGAAACACTCTCAGTTTAGCACTTCTTGAGCGAGGATTAAGGAGAATTTCAGCTCTTTCTGGCGCAATCACTTTTTTAGTCAAGTTCATTCCCAAATGAGGCGAACCCTTAAAGAGCTTTTTCACAATGCGATCTTCACTGGAGTGAAAAGTGATCACCATCAACCGGCCTTTGGGCTGGATCGCTTTCTCTAAAATGTTGCGAAGTGCCTCTTCCAATTCAGAAAGTTCCTCATTCACTTCCATACGAAGGGCTAGAAAAAAGTTGGTCGCAGGATGCTTGCCTTTTTTCCTCCAGCCAAAAGTCCGTTCGATCAAATAGGAAAGATCCATTGTGGTTTCGAAAGGTCGAGTTTCCCTGCGTTCAACAATTTGCTGGACCACACGATGAGGTCTTGAAATCTCTCCGTATTCTCGGAACAACTGGACCAAGTCTTCTGTCGACCAGGTATTTACAATGGTCGCCGCCGACAATTCTTGAGTTTGATCCATGCGCATGTCCAGGGGGCCATCGTGGTAAAAACTAAAACCTCGTTCGGGCTCATCCAGCTGGGGAGACGAAACCCCCAAGTCAAAGAGGGCTCCGGCAAAGCCTTCACCACGGCCGAAATCTTCAAGAGTTTTAAAATCATGAAAGTTGAAATGCCTTAAGGTCAGACGCCCCTTCTCAAGCAAAGACTCAAAGTTCTTTTGACCATAATCGATGGCGGCTTGATCCCGATCGGTTCCAAAGACCTCTAACGACGAATGCTTTTCAAGAAGGGCTTGAGAGTGGCCACCACGGCCAAAAGTTCCATCCCAAAAAGTCCCTGCGGGATTTCCGTCCTCTTTAGAAAAAGCCATTTCTAAAACTTCATTCAGCAAAACTGGTATGTGCTTCATCGAGACCTCAACCCATCAATAGTCCTTCAAAAATTATCCGAGGGACCACTGGACTTCAAGGGGGAGCGTGCTAGCCTTAAAAATGTCATGATGAATTGTCCCCGTTGTGGGTTTACTCAACCTGAAGATCAGTACTGTGCCAAATGTGGTGTGGACATGATCAATTTCAAAGAGCATACGCCTCTTCACAAGAAGGCCATGAACAGCTCTCAACTTCATCTGATCATTATTTTTTCCATCATTCTTGGAACCCTTTTTTACTTGGTTGTTTCCCAAAGGGACCTGATCGAACAAGAAGTGACAAAGATCTTTCCGGGCATTCCCCTGCTGTCTTCCAAAGCGTCGGATGGAACAGAGTCCGAGCCGGAGGGTGCGCGAGAGGGTTCGAGCGTGGCCAACTCAAAGATCGCGGATTCGGAACCTCCCGCTCCGACGGAGACAAAAACGAACGGGGCCGCTGGAAGTGATTTTATTGAGCCCAGTGCACGCACCGGTCAGCCCAATGAATCCCAAAAGCCCCCCAGTGTGGAAGTTCGTTATTTGGAGGTTTCAAAGAACAACATTCAAGCCTTGGTGAGTTCGGGGGAAGTGCTTCAAGACTTGGAAAATTGGCGGGTGATTTATTTGCCCTCCAGCCCTTCTGTAAAAAGTTTGATTCGCTCGTCGCGAAGCCTTCCGGGACAAGCGACTCAAGCACTTCCTCCTCGAGGAGAGTTGGAAATTCTTTCAGGCGACTATGACCCGGATCCCTTAAAAAGCTTTTTGAATTTTTCAATGATATGGACGCTTCCCGATCAGGTGGAGTGGTCTTTGATCACTCAACTGCGATCTTTAGAAGGACCACAGGATACGATGCTGGTCCGAGAATATCAGGGACGGATGACTTGGAATCCCCGTGGCGCATTGATTTTGGTTTTTGATCCCATTCAACGGATTCCCACAGCACCAAATGCAAATCTGTCCTCTAGCCCGCTTCGCATTCTTCAGTCTCCAGACTTTCAAAACGGGCTGAGTGATTTGATCATTTGGGTGGAGGTCACAAACCTCCCCAAACTTTATTGATTCCTTTTTCCAAAAATCTTGATGACTAAGCTTTGATAAAATCGAGCACTTCTTCCGCGTGGCCAGGAACTTTCACCTTGCGCCACTCCTTCACCAAGTTCCCGTCTTCATCAATGACAAAAGTGGATCGCTCGATGCCCAAAACCATCCGACCATACATGTTCTTTTCTTTGATCACTCCAAAAATTTGGCAGGCCTTTTCATCGCCATCGCTCAAAAGATCCAAAGAGTAATTTTGTTTGGACTTAAAATTCTCATGGGACTTCATGCTGTCTCGAGAAATTCCGTAGACCTCGGCATTTTGGGCCTTAAAATCCTCGTGAAGACGGGTGAAATCTTGGCCTTCCACCGTACAGCCGGGCGTAGAATCTTTCGGGTAAAAATAAAGAACCACTTTTTTGCCCTTCATGTCTGACAATTGAAAGGTCTTTCCCCCGGTGGATTCCAATTGAAAATCAGGAACCTTTTGGCCAACCATTGCTCTTCCTTTCGCTGAAGTTGAGGTCTTTTTCTTTGTGGGCTTTTTTACAGCTTTCTTACTGGCTTTTTTTGCCACCTTCTTTGCCGTTTTCTTTGCCACCTTTTTAGAAACCTTTTTAGAAGCTTTTTTAGAAGCTTTTTTTGCAGTCTTTTTTGCGCCAGTTTTCTTTTTTGAAGCCTTTTTCACGGCTTTTTTTGCTCGAGCCATCGTCCCTCCCTTGAGACCGGATTTCTTGTTCAATCCCGGTGATAAAATCGTGCTGCGCTAGCCCCTTTACATACCAGCAGCTGGACAACAGGGGCAAGGCTTGCTACCACTCTTTTATGGAACACTTAAAACTTTCGCCTATCATCGCCGAAGAACAAATCAAAAAACGCATCAAAGAGATCGCAAAAGACATCACCAAGTCCTCCTCGGGCAAAACTCTGGTTGCCGTTGGAGTTCTTAAGGGATCCTTTCTTTTCTATGCCGATCTAATCCGAGAAATTGGTTTGGATATGATTTGTGACTTTTGTGGAGCCTCTTCTTATGGAGATGATTCAAAATCCAGTGGAGAAGTTCACCTCACTTTGGATTTGCAGACTTCCATCACCGGAAAAGATGTTTTGCTCATCGAGGACATTGTGGACACCGGTTTGACCATGAACTTCCTCAAGAAACATTTGGCAACAAAAAATCCCGCTTCTGTGACCACTGCGTCTTTTCTATTTAAGCCCTCTGCTCTTAAGGAAGAATGTTCCATTGATCATGTGGGTTTCGAAATCGAAAATGATTTTGTTGTGGGTTACGGCTTGGATTATCAAGGGCACTTTAGGCAATTGCCTTACGTCGCTCGTGTTGAAAATATGAACTGATCTTTTCCAAGTAAAGATTATGATCCTTCCATTCTTCCATACGCTCGATGGCTTTTATATCCAATCGAATTCGATTTCTTCGGTAAACCCGAATTCGATTTTGCCAGACCGCTCTGCGAATGTGAGGGTTGAGTTTTTTCGCCCGCTCCAAATCCCCTTCAAAAAATTCCAAAATTTTTCGCGCGGAAAGATTTCGCTTCAAACGGTAGGTTTCCCCAAGAACGGGAAATTCGACTTTTAGCGGTCCATAATATTTTGCGGCTTCTTTTTCTACTTCAAGAGCCGCAATAAAGCTGGCGTAAAAACTGGCTGAGGCAAAGCCAAAGCTTCCCTTTCGAAAATCCACAAAGTCTGCAATGTCCTTGCTTTGAAGTTTTTTGGAAAGGCGAAGAATGCCATAAGCTCCGTGGTTGTAACCCGTGACTGCCAAAGGCCAATCCTCAAGCATTTTATAATTTTGCCGCAGGTAGCGCGCGGCCGCTCGCGTGGCAAAAAGAGGATGGTTGCGCTCGTCTACAGATCCATCAATGCGCAAGTAACGTCGCCCTGTGCGAGGCATAAATTGCCAAATCCCGCTGGCACCCACCCGTGACTGCGCTTTTAAATTGAAAGAGCTTTCTACAAAAACCATTCGGGTCAATTCAACAGGCATTCCTTCTTCTCGAAAGATCGCTTCCATCTGTCGAATGTATTGACCACTTTGTCGAATGCCTTCCGCAAAGACATCACTTTGCCCCAGCTGAAAACGCAGGCGTCCATCTTTCGACGCTTCAATGTACTTGTTGTCTTCATCCACCGAATCAAAAAGACTTTTTAATTTTTCATCTTGCGGAGACAAAGGCTCCGGACTGGTGGGGTTCTGAAAAGACTTTAACTTTTCACGAATAACATTCTTTGCCTGATCAATGCGCCTGTCTTTTTCTCTGAGGAATTTTTTACGACTTTCTTTCTCAAGATCTTTCAGGTCACTGAAATCCACCACTCCATAGACCAAATGCACATAGCGGGAATCATGTAAAACCCCCTGGTAACTGGAATGCTTGGTGTAAATTTCCTTCCAAAATTCCACACGGTCTTCAAGACCTTTCGGACGAGAGAATGCATCCTCTCCGTAGCCAAGGGCTCCACTTTGATCTCCAAAAAAAGGTGCAGACCAATTGGGGATCTCTTCTTCGATGGTTGTTGTTTCATTGGCAGGAAGCCTCAAAGCCAAAATGGTTCCAGGCAGGCAGACCAATGCGAATACTAAAATGAAGCCCTTACGCATGAATTTCTATTTCACCAACCGCGCCGCCAAGTCGTCAAACAAACGACGGGCCAGATCTCCTTGAGGTCCAGGGCCATTGAAAAGAAATGTAAAAGCATAAACTTGACCGTCTTTTCGTCCTGCAAACCCCGCAAGTCCTGCCACTCCGGTCAACATTCCGGTCTTTGCTCGCACACGTCCCTCGGCCGCCGTATGCACCATGCGCTTTTTCAATGTGCCGTCCACACCTGCCAGTGGCAGTGACGAAAGAAATTCGGAGGAGAATCCAAAAGATCCGTAGGCTTCAGAAAGAATTTGAGTCATGTCTTTGGGACGAATCACATTGGCTCGACTTAGGCCCGATGGATTTTGAAAATGAAAGTTCTTTCCGGAAATTCCCAAATCTTCAATCACCTCTTTGATGATCCCAACACCATCATCCATGGTTCCCGGTTGTTTTTTATATTTGGCCGCCAAGTTCTTAGTGAGCATTTCGGCAACGTAATTGTTTGAAAACTTCATCATGTCCGACACGGTCTCCCGCATGGGCTTTCCCTCGGCCTCTGCGACCAAGTGAGCTTGCGTAGGAACCTTTCCCAGTTTCACATCGCCTGTAACCGTGATTCCACGGTGTGCCAAAAACGCCTTTAAGTTGTTTCCTGCCCACATGGCTGGCGCCAAAATGCTTTTGTACTTCACCACTTCATCGGATTTTTGCCCGATCCATCCGGTGACGTAAATGGTGTCGGCGCCCACACGAGACACTCGAATGGCAGCGCTTTTTCCCTTTTTAGTCTTTGCCTTGTTGATGATCTTCCATTCTCCATTGTCTGGATTGAGGAAAATTTTCGGAGAATCTCCAAGCTTTGCTGGGCGAACATGAACCGTAATGGAATTCCAATTGAAGGACATCGCTGCGATGGGCGCATCATAGGCCCGATCCACGCGCTCTGGATCCCGGCTTTCATCAAAGCGTACAGAATCAAAATAGCTTTCATCCACGACAATATTGCCTTCAATCTTTTGAACTTCGTTGCGCGTGTATTCGTTCACCAAAAACCACAAAGTTTCCGAGACAAAACCCGGATCGCCCCCACCTTTTAAATAAAGGTCACCCTTCACCACGGGTCCGGACTCTGAAGCCGTGGACCAAAGTGTGGTCTTAAATTTGTAGCTGGGACCAAACTTTTTTAAAGACGCCACCGCCGTTAAAATTTTGGACAGCGATGCCGGAATCATTTTTTCCTCTCCGCGAACAGACAGAATTTCTTTGTGAGGAATGGTGTTGAGATCCAAAACATAGAGTCCAAGCCGTTCCTCAGGTATTCCGTAGGATTTAATGATCTTTTGAAGGTCGCTGGCTTCTAAAGCCTGCGCAGAAAATTGAAAGACATTGAGAGCAAGAAGTATTAAAAAAAGTGATTTCATATCCCATCCATGAGAGAGTCAAAATTATGTTTATATTATCTGTTCCCCGCACAATCTTCATCTTTTTCTGCACCCTTTCATTTTTCTTCACATTGAGCTGCACCTCAAAAGGATCTGACTCACACAAAGGCGAGCTTCGAGTTGCGTTGTCTTCGGCTCCAGCCACTTTAGATCCTCGAAAAGCCACCGATGCCACAGGAATGCGATTGAGCAATTTGATTTTTCAAAGCCTGGTGCGCGTAAATAAAAACCTGGAGGTGGAAGGGGATGCGGCGAGCACATGGAGCTTTAAAGACAAAACCTACTTTTTTCAGGTTCCCAAAGGGATCCTGTTTCACAATGGTCGAGCTCTGACCAAAGAAGACTTGGCCTTTAGTTTTGACGAGTTTCGCTCAAAGAACAGTCCTTTTTCGTCTGCCTTCGCTCCCATTGAGTCCGTGGAAATCAAAGAAACTCCAGAAGGATTTTCCGTCGCCATTCATGTTTCTGGGTATTCCGCAAAATTCCTCTCTTCGGATCTTCCCGTGCTGAAGATCCTTCCTAAAAAAGAAGTTTTAGAATCCGGGGAAAGTTTTAAAGACAAGCCCATGGGTTCTGGTCCGCTAAAAGTCGATGAGATTGGTGTCCAAAATATTCTTTTGGAACGAGCACAGCCTTTGAGCGAAGACTCCACTTTGTTTCGAAAATTCAACTTCAAGGTCATTAAAGACGATTTTACCCGCTCACAAAAACTTCTCAAAGGCGAATTGGACATTGCCATTGCGGAACTTCCTCCAGATATGGTTCGACGTCTGGAGAAACAAAGTGCCGAGGAATTGACCATTTTAACTTATCCTGGCTTGTCCATGACCTACCTTTTGATGAACCTTAAGGATAAAACTCTCGCGGACAAGAATGTTCGCAAAGCGCTCAATCAGGCCTTGAACCGGGAAGAAATCATTCAGCACAAGTTGCTTGGATTGGGCCAAGCCGCCACATCAATTTTGACTCCCAACAACCCGTTTTTTAATGGCGAGCTAAAGAATCCTGAGTTTGATTTAGGTGCCGCTCAAAAAGTTTTAAAGAATGTGGGAACTCTTTCTTTAAAGACCTCTTCCAATCCTACAGCCATTGATCATGGGAAGGTTTTGGCCAACCAGTTGGAACAGGCCGGACTTAAAATCAATTTGCAAAGTTTTGAATGGGGCACTTTCTACAACGATGTGAAAACGGGAAATTTTCAGCTGGCCACCATGAAGTGGGTTGGAGCCTTTGATCCCGACATTTATCGAATTGCCTTTCACTCCAAAGAACTTCCTCCCGGAAGAAATCGAAGCAACTATATAAATTCCGAGCTGGATCCTCTTTTGGACAAAGCCTTCCAAATTGAAGATTTGGCCGAGCGCAAAAAAGTCTATTTGAAAATTCAAAAAATGGTTTTTGATGATTTTGCCATTTTGCCCCTTTGGTACGAAACCCAAGCGGCAGTTCTGCGAAAGGGCTTGGAAGGTTTTGAAACCTCTCCTTTGAGTGATTACTACGGTCTTCTTCAACTGAAAACGAGTGGGAATGCAAATGGAACCAATGACTAAGAAAAAGTGGAGTCTTGTTTACGGTTTGATCTTGCTGGTCATTGCTGTGGACCAGGGCACCAAAATTTGGGCTCTCAACAACATTCATCAACTGGAGTTCCATGGTTTTTTTGGTTTTGTACTTCACCGAAACCCCGGTGCAATTTTAGGAACTTTTGCAGACCTTCCTCCCCTTCTTCGAGTCGTGAGTCTTTCCACTGCAGGCGCCTTTTTAATTTTTCTTTTTGGAATTCTTCAATACCTACTTCCTCGAAGCCTCATGATTCTGCGCTGTGGAATGAGCATTCTTTTGGGAGGAATTCTTGGCAATGTTTGGGACCGCGTCACCGAAGGTGCGGTGGTGGATTTTATTTTGCTTCGAGGTTTTGGGTGGACCTCTCCTGCATTCAACATGGCCGATGCCATACAGTGGGTGGGCTATGCCATGGTGGTTTACAGTTTGACCGCACAGGCTCATTTGATTTGGCCGGATAAAAATGCCCGCCGAAATTTTTGGATCAATCCCAGCTTTCAGCTGAAGTATTGCTTTATACTTTCTTTGATCGGTCTTTCTTTTGCGATCATCAGTGGGGTCTTTTCCTATTCTTATTTGCAGATCACCATTGATGATTTGGTTTTGGGATCGCCCCAATTGATGGAGCGAAGATTTTTGATTCCCTTTTTTCAAACCTATTTGGTGATGACTTTCGTCTTCTTACTGGCTCTTTTTGTTTTGGGTCGGGTCTTAAGTCACCGCATTGCGGGCCCCATCTATGCCTTTGAAAAGTTTCTTGAGGATTTGCTTGAAGGCAAGGACCGGGATTTGAGACTGCGTGCCGGAGATGAATTCAAACACCTTGAAGAAGTGGCCGAAAAAATCAAAATCAAGTTGGAAGAGGCTCGACAAATCAAGAAAGAAGAGACACCTGCTCCACTCGACTGAGGTAATAGCGTTTTTCTTTTCCCGAATCTAAATCTAAGGCCGAGAGAAAGTCTCGCTCAGGACCTCGAACAATGCCCAAAGGTTTTACTTTGCGAGGCTTCCCAGGTCGAGAACCTCCTCCATAGGACATCTCCACTTCCATCCCCTCTTGAATGGCACGAATCAGTGGCCTTGTCGGCCCTTTTTCTTGAAGTTCTTCAATGGAAAAGTCTTTCCAATAAAGTGTTTGGCCTTGAGTGGCAGCCAATTCTTTCAATGATTTTTCGGAACCAAACCTCTTAAAACATTCCAAGGCTACATTCAGACACGTCATTGCATCGTCAAGAGCGCGGTGGGAATTTCCTGGAGAAATATTGAGGTGATTGGCCAAAGTGATCAGCCTGTGGTTTGGACTTTGAGGAATGAGTTCTCGACTCAAAAGACTGCTGCAAAACACAGGCGTTGCTAGAGTTTTAAGACCTTTTTTTTCGAACTCAAAAGCAAGAAAGCCCATATCAAAGGGAGAATGATGAGCCACCATCACGCCATTTTTTACAAAATTGTAAAAATCTTCAATGACGTCTGAGATGGACGAAGAGTTAGCAACCATTTCGTTGGTGATGCCATGGATGTCGATCACAAATTGCTTCATGGGCTTTGAGGGTTTTACGAGGGCTTGAAACTGATCCGTGACTTTTCCATCTTTCCACTTCACCGCAGCCATTTCACAAATTTCATCGCCTACCGGATATTTTCCACTGGTCTCTAAATCAAAGGCAATCCATTCTACATTTTCAATTTTCTGATTTTCCCACATTCACTTGGCCTTACTCTTTTTTTGATTTTACAAAGTAGCTCAAAGTGTATCCGGATTTCGCAGGAATATCGAGTTGGATTTCTTCACCCTTTTTCTCAAGAACAACACGAAGACCACTTTGATAGGGTTTTTCCTCGAAAGTTACCACTTGTCCCTCAAAGACCTGCCACTCCCATGATGGAGTTTGAGATTCTTTATCAAAGACCAACTCCTCTTTTACAAAGCGCACCAAAGCCTTTGGATCAACGGCAAGAACCATCCCCAAGATTCCCCCATGGAGATGTGGTTCAAATCCTAATCTTTTCTGGCGCTCTTTCAACTCACTCCATGCAACCTGTTTGGAGTTCAAAGTAAAGGGTTGAACTTCAGCAAGCACGCCGGAATCAGAGATCCAAAGATTTCCCTGAACCGGTGTGTATTTCGATGGCTTCACATCAAAAACCAGATTTTCCTCGCAGGAATTCCTAGATCCACCTTCGGCCCTACTGTCAAAAACGTAGACACTCAGACCCAAAGCGGCACTGATTGCAGTGAGATAAAGTCTTCTTTTTCCGTTCATTTCAATTCCTTTGGTTTCTCTCTCTTACAGAGCAAATCCAATGCCTGAAGGTAGATTTGTCTGGATCGATTCATCGGTCGAAACCCCCGAACAAGTTCGAACAGAAGTTGAGTCGCCTTCGTTGACGGTTTTTCCAAATACAGTAAGTTTTTCAAAGCACACCCAGTTAAAAAAACAAAGGAGACCTTATGAAAGAGACATTTCGAACAGCAACGATATTCTTGATCGCAACACTCTCAATGACCCTTGGCACTTTTGCCTTTGGGACCACATCCCCGCTTTCACTGGGGGATACGGCATCTGTTCATTTAGACCCAGATGGTGGATACATTGCCTATTGCAAAAACGGAGACATTGAACACATCTCGGATATGGATCTGAAGCTGGACAATATGTGTCCACGCCTGGAGAAAATCGACTCTCTTGGCATCTTATCCATTCAAATGCGCGAAGATGGGAACTTTGATGTCCTTTGCCAAGATCTTTCCAAAGCCACCGTCACTCGCGAAGAAATTTTAAGTGGCAAAGTTTGTCCGCGGCAACAGGCGGCATTGCTTGAGGATGGAACCTATAAAAAAGTTGAAGGCTCTCCAAGTTACTATGATCAAAAACTCCAAGTGACCTATGCCAATGGAGAGCTTTCGCAGGTCTATATACACCTTCGCCCGAATTCAAATTGGACCTGCAACTTGGTCTGCAAGGACAACATTTGCAAAGGAAAGGCATCCAATTCAGATTCGATTACCGTCGAAGTGATTGGCAAAAATAAATATCGATTCGTAGAAAATGGGAATAAATGGGGAGTCTTTGAAAAGCTCTAAATTCATTGATTCTTAAAAGAGGCAAAGGAGAGTGCCGATGAACCGTCGAGCTCTCCTTTTTGCTCTGTTCATTTTTCGCTTTCATTGCCGGGAATTTTCCGCTACCTTTTAAAAGTAGGTTGATGGAGACGCCTGACCCGCCAAAGAGAACCTCACTCCATTTTAAAATAAAAACTCACTTGATGGCCAAATTGCGGGGGACTGGTCGCTGTATCAAAGGAGTTTCATATGTCCCGTCTCGCGTCTCTCAAAATCAAAGCCAAACTGCTTCAAAAGGCCAAACTCAAATCAGGAAAGCCCATTGCTCTTAAAGAGGCTTACGTCATTCTTGCAAAATCTGCGGGATATGAATCATGGCGCGAAATGAAAAACAACATCGAACAGTACGCACTCTTTCGTCCCTCAGGGGCGAGCCTGCCCTACTGGAACAATTGGTATTCCACTTATGAGGAAGCCAAGTCCCACCAAAAGGAAGGAACTGATTTTTTGCTTCCCCATGAACAGCATTTTTTCCTTTGCGGAAAGGATCACATCGAGGCCCTTGGGATTCCTCCCGAGGACAGTGACCTTAAAAAGGTTGGGACCGACTGGCATTTTCCCAAGGACAAAGTGGCCTTTGAGCGCCTCAAAGAAAAAATCAAAAGACACCTGGCAAAGGCGCAATCATGAAACCCACTTACCTTCATCCCACACAAGAATCAGGTCGCAGGCTTTTTTCGCAAAATCGAAAAGGGCCTGTGGTTATGCTCAATCTTCTGAAGTTTCGCGAGACGGCCGATTACTCCGGCCTTGAAAACTTAGCGCCCGCAAATTCGATTTCGGGACGGGAAGCCTTTGAGCGCTATATTTCTCGCACCCGGCCTTTTTTAGAAGAATCTGGTGGAAAGATCTTGTTCTTGGGAGAGTCCAATGACTTTTTAATCGGACCCGAAGACGAAGCTTGGGATTATGTCATGTTGATTCAACAAAACTCATTGGAGGACTTCTTGAGCTTTGCAAGCAACGAAGAATACCTGAAAGGGATGGGCCACAGAGATGCGGCCCTGATCGATTCGCGTCTGCTCCCCGTTTGGCGCCACGACTAAAACCCATCTTTCCCGCCACTTAACGCAGCGGGTGCAGATTTTTGTACCTGGCACCTAAATCGTGCCAACTATTCGGTGTCTTTATCTTTAGAGTTGGAGAGCTTGTTGACGAAGTTGTTGTAGACGTCCAAGTTCTTTTCGTCTTTGCCAAACACCTTGTTGAGTTTGCGAGGTTTCGATCCGTCGCTCAAAGTGTCTTTTTGTTTCATGATGATCTTAATTATTCCCTCCTTAGGGCGACCATCTCCAAGGCGGGTGGGCTCCATGGCACGCGCCCGCCCGTGCAAATCTACGCTTTGATGTTCCAACTTGGCATCAATTTGTGAAATCACCATATCCAAACGTTGCTCTGCAATTTTCTTTGCTCCGCTTTCTCCACCAGAAACTGTGTTCCAGTACACATCGGAATCAATGTACACATTGGTGTCTTCAAGACCCATGGTTACCGCTTGCAGTTTTCCCATGATCTCTGCGAATTTCCCTGTGGGCTCGGCTGTTCCTGTTTTAAACATTTGGCGCTCGGGAATTTCAATTTGAATGGTATCCCCTTCCACCTTCATGTCCGAGGCAAAGTCACTCACCTGTTCCATCAAAGCGGCTTTGACAATATTTTCGGACCCCATACTCATAAAGTTTGGAGTGTAATCCATCGGTCGAATGAAATCTTCAAGAACACGCAAAGGTTCGTTGATCAAATCTAAAAACAGCTTTTCCAAAGTCAACTGCACTCCATAGTTGGAGAAGTTGTACTCAATCACACTGGGAGTGGAAAAATAATCCGAAACATTCTTCTTCACCTCTGGGGCTTGGTTTAAAAGCCACATCAAAAGGAAAAAGGCCATCATCGCGGTCATGAAATCCGCAAAGGCCACTTTCCAAGATCCCCCATGGGCTCCACCGCCCGCAATGGTGATCTTTTTGACGACGACAAGAGGTTGTTTCTCAGCCATATCCTATGCTGCCTTCTTTCCTTCTTTGGTTGCTGTATCCATTTCTTCAAATGTCGGACGCTCACTTGGATAAATGGTTCGACGAGCAAATTCCACACAAACTAAGGGAGGCGCTCCTCTTTGGAGAGCCACAAGTGCGGCCTTAATCACAGAAAGATATCTTCCTTCTGCGCCGATATCCGCGGACATCTTTGTTGCAATAGGAGCAATAAATCCATAACACATCAAAACCCCGAGGAAGGTACCGATCAGGGCCGCCGCAACCAATGAACCAATCTTTTGTACCCCAGCATCAAGATAATCCATGGTATGCACAATCCCCAAAACCGCGGCCACAATCCCCAGTCCAGGAAGAGCATCCGCAACCTGCTGAACCGCATGTTGAGCAGCGTGCTCTTCTTCGTGACCGGCTTTAATGTCTTGATCAAGCAAGTCATCCACATCGTACTGAGACAAATCCGCAGACAAAGTGATCTTCATCGTGTCACACAGAAAATCAACCGCATGATGGTTTTTCAAAAACGCAGGATAAAGTTTAAAGATCTCACTGGAGTCCGGTTCTTCAATGTGTTTTTCCACCGCTTGCGGACCATCTTTACGAAAGATTTGAAACAACTGAAACAAAAGTTGCAAAAGCTCAACGTATTCTGCTTTTGAGGGACCTTTTCCAACAAGGGCTTTGATCGCTCCGCTGATGGCCATTTTGATGGTTCCCATGGGGTTTGCAATGATAAATCCACCAAGAGCCGCCCCTCCAATGATCACCACCTCAAAAGGCTGCCAAACCACATGAAGATGTCCTCCGGCGCCTAGAAAGCCCCCGAAAACACACACGATGACAATAATAATACCGACTGCACCCATATTTCACCTCTCTGGAGAAATCGGATCATTGACGTGGAAATTCAATTGACCTAGGTCTAGCTCTTGAAGGAATTCTTACGAATGCGCTCGAAAAAGCCTGTTATTTTTTATTTTCGAAGCCTTGATACCGTTGGGCGTGATGACATTCGCTTTGGTCTTCTTCATTTCGGAACCTTTGCCACCCATTTCAAGAAACATTTAAATCTTCAGGCCCTCGACTTTGTTCCAGTTCTTGGAATGGGAGCTGGACCTCTGTATGACCAAGCTGAAAGAGCCAAAGAGTTTTTAAAAAATCACCCTCAGTTTCAAAAACCTCCAGGACCCATTCATTTTTTTGGCCACTCTGCCGGTGGACTGGTGGCCAAATTGGTTGCTGAAGATCCGCAATATCAAAAAGACCTTCAAAGTCTCATCACCATTGGAACTCCCCACCGCAGCTGTCAGGCTGCCGAGTGGGCCGCCAGTCTTCCTGAAGCAAACCCTAAAGTGGGATTCCTGTACAAACTTTTCGGATATGATTTTTCCAAGAAGAAAGACCTTTTTTTAAGTTTTAAAAAAGTGGTGGAGGAGGAATTTCGATTTCCCAAAGAAGTTCTGACCGGTTCCATCATATGCGCCCCTCCCAAAGAAAAATGGAGTTGGCTCTATCGATGGATTCACAAAATCCCCGTCATGAAAGATTTTCGACAGCCCTCAGATGGGTTGATTCAAAAGGACGCTCAGTATTTTGGCGACCACCATTGGGAGTTTGAGCTGGATCACATTCAACAGATTGGTTTTGGAGGGCAAAAGCAAGAATTCCTTCGCCTTTGCACCTTTCTAGAAACACTGTGGCTGGAAACCGAAAACTTCAAAGAGGAGGCACCCTCCCCTTTACAAACCGATCAAAGTTTACGTAGCCGTGCAATTTCCTTCAATGCGTCTTTCAATTCCGCACGGGACGCAGAGAGCTGAAGCTCCTGCTCGGTCACAAGTTTTTTCAACTGCTGCAAACGGGCCTCGAAGCTTTGGACCACCTGTTGATGGCGCTCCACGATTTCTTGAATGCGATTCTCAGAAAGCCGAGTCTCATTCACTTTGCTTAACAACTGAGCGGTTTTAGCATGAATGTCCCCAAATTGACCTTGGAAGCCTTCGGATTGCCGCTGCATGTGGTTTTGAATGCGTTCGAAACGCACTTTGCAAGAAGACGTTAACTCCTGGAGGCGGGATTGATTGCGCTCCACCTTTGGATCCATTTCCTTCATTTTTTTCCACAAACTCTCAATTTGGTAACTAAGAACTCGCAAATCCTCTTTCGAAGCCAAGGCTTCCTCGGAAGCTGCAGGCTGTGAGCTTGAAAGGACCTTTTCAGATGGGAATAAATCTTTGTTCAACTCTCTCGACATGGCACACTCCTTACACTCACCATCCATTTTTTCCTGGACGATCTCTTCTTTGTGATTCTATCGTTGAATTATGACTTCTGTCACCCAGTTCGCCCAGCATTTAATGAGATTGGACCCCCACCGTTCACCGGCACGGCAATGTTTGTTTAATTATCTTAAACATATCATTGATCCCATTGAACCTTTCACTCCACAGGTGATTGAGGATTTTTACAACAGAGCTCTTCACTTGGACTTCTGGAGACAAAACCACAAAGAGCTTGGGCAAAGTGTAAAAAAAGATTTGGCTTCTTATTTTAATCAAGAACCTGAATCCAAAGATTTGGATTGGGATCACATTCGTCATGCGGATGAGATTCAAGTTTTGAACATTCACAATGAAAAGGATTTTCTAAAAATTCTTGCCGAGGATGAAAACTCAAAACTTCAATCCGGGGATCGACTCAAACTTATTCCCACGGGCAACCACCAGATTCTTTCGATGACCTTAAGCGAAGTGGGAACCTTGGAAGTCAAGCTGTACCCCTTGGTTGCCTCCATCAGCGGAGCTCGCCTGAAACCTTTGGGCCCCATCAGCCATCTTTATTACAATTCCAAAATGGAGCTGATGCCCCATGTGCGCCAAACCCTTGAGGGGTCTTTGCTCACGGTGATTTCCTTTTCTTTGGAGGAAGATGGTCTTCATGGAGTGGTTTCTCGCGGTCATGGCTTTCAAAAGTTTGAGACCTTTATCAAGAGCAAACCCAGCGACCATTATGACCTGTTCAACCAGTTGAAAAAGCTCGAACGTTTTTACATCAACCCTCAGTCTGACCCTTACTACAGAGAGATTGTCTCTGCCCTAGAGCAATCCAGTTTGAGGTTAAAAACACCGTCTCCGATGATTCTACAAATGGCTGAGAAAAACCTTCTCAAAGGACAATCTGCCTTGAAAAATGCCTTTCCAGGTGACAGACTCCTGAAACTCTTAGTGACCCATTTGGATTTAGGACTGCAGCAGGCAAAATATGGCAAAGCAAAATCTCATTCGACTGAACAAGTATCTGGCTGACTCCGGACTCGCCAGCCGTCGCAAGGCGGATGGAATGATCGAGGAAGGCATCGTTCAAGTGAACGGCAAAACCGTCTTTGAATTGGGTCTTAAGGTGGATCCTGCCGTGGACCGAGTCACCGTACGCGGAAAGCCTGTGAAGCAGGAACAGCAAAAAATCTATATCATTTTTAACAAGCCCGAAAGTGTGGTCACCAGTATGGATGACCCCATGGGACGCCCGAAGGTCACAGATTTTATCAAAGGTCTTCGCCACCGCGTTTTTCCGGTGGGACGCTTGGACTGGGACACCGAGGGGCTATTGCTTTTGACCAATGACGGTGATTTTTCTCAAAGGGTTACTCACCCCAAAGGAGAAATTGCGAAAACCTATATGGTGAAATTGGACGGAAAACCCACCGACCAACAGCTTCAAAAGTTGTTGAAAGGGGTGACCATTCCTGGCGGCAAGGTGGCCGCGAAGCACGTGGAGCGAGCCAAAGTGGGAAGCTCCGCAAACTATGACTGGGTGAAGATTGTCATCACTGAGGGAAAAAACCGTCAGGTCCGCTACATGTTTCAAAAGATTGGCTACGACGTTAAAAAGTTGAAACGGACGGCCATTGGGCAATTGACCTTGGGGCCTCTTAAAAAGGGCGAATATGCCTTTTTGGATGAGGGCGGAATTCGCAAAGTCTTTAAGCCTTCCAAGCTGATCATTTTCCGTGAAAAAGAAAAGAACGAACGCAAAGATCCAAACAGCAAGCGCTCTAAGGCTAAAGCTGCGGGGTCTCGCGGAACGGGAACCAAGCGCACCAACTCTCGCGGTGGATCCGGCAAAGCTTCTTCTTCTCGCCCCTCCGGCAAACGAAAAAGCCGCTACAGCCGCTAATTCCCCGCCTCTAGGGAGCCAGTGTCGCCCCGTAAGCTTTCAGAAGTTGCTCCGCCATTTCTTTTTTGAAGGCTCAAGGTTCCAGAGGTGTGCTGGGAACATTGTTCATGTTTTGAAAGCCCGAAGAGGAGGAGCCCTTGTTCATCTCACGCTGCTCTTTTTTGGCTTTGTCTTGCTCTTTCTTCCAATCATTATAGCGCTTTCGATAGAGGCGCATCTGCTCATTGAACTCCCGCTGGCGTTCGCGGGTTTCCATGTAAAAATCTTTGGACTTGGCATTCAGCTCGGATTCAAAGTTTTTTCTCCGTTCACGTTGATCGCTGAAAAAATCCTTTCGCTCTTGATCCAACTCTCTATATCTTTCATTCAGAGCTTTGCGCTCCACGGACTTGGGATCAATCTGCTCGCACTTTTCTTTGGCCTTCTTCATAAAATCTTTGCGGTTGGACCGCTCTTCTTTGGTAAAATCATCTCGCAACTTTCGAACCTTCTTCTGAAAGTCGGTCCGCTTCTTGCGAATCATCTGCTGAAACTTCTGATTGTAGCGGTTGGGCTCCACAGTGGGAGAAGACATCAATGTTCCAATCCATGCCTTTTCGTCATTTTCCAGACGCTTTTCTTGAGGAATTTCTTCGCGCATGGACTCCAATTCCGAGCGGTCTTTGGCAAAAGAAATTTCACTGGATAAGGTCTCTTCGATCTTTTCTCGGTCCTTGTCGAAAACATCTTCTTCCTCAGTGACTTGAGACCGTGACGCACAAGACGCCAAAGCACACAGGACCAAAGTCAGAACCCCGGATTTCAATATCTGTTTTGTCATATAAAAATCTTAATGAGCTTGAGGAGGGATGTAAACTCCATGGTCGAGCCTCAAGTTGGTTTCAATACCTATCAAAATCACAACGATCATTATCCATATTGAATAGAGGTGTAATTTTTCAAAGAGGGGTTGGTCTCACCGATTGTCCATAGCCCGTGCAACTCTTCACCTTATTCGCGAAACAACTTCATCGATCTTATATTTCAATTCATTGTCTATAGAGGCGGACACACCCTTCCTTGGGTTCTACCAGCATTTGCCTTTCGGCAAAACGCATCCTGCTTGTTGGAGGTCTGTCGCACTGGAATCCTGTCTCTCTCCAATATTAAAAATGCCTGCAATCCCACACGCCCATCCTTGGGCTCACAAGTCTTTGTCCTTCGGACAAATCACATCCTGTTTCCTTGAAGTTCTTCTCCATAAAATATGGAATTGGGAAACAAGAACGTCTACGCAGTAGGATCGGCTTTTGAAGTTTGCTGTGGTTAACACATCATTTCGTAGTGTCTACTAAACGTTGCGGCAGGACTTTTATTTTTTAGAAAATTAATTTGACGGGTATTTTTCCATTTTTTTCTCGTGATACAGAATGTTTGAATCACTCACAGAAGCATTTCCAAACTTCCCATTAACCTCCTTGATCAATTTCTTTTTCATTCGTGAGAACCGACCTGACTGAAAATTAATCCGCTCACCAGGACAATGCTAGAAGCTAAAATTAGAAAATAAAAACCCATGGTAGTGTTCCTTTAAAGAAAAGAGGACCCATGAGAATTCACAATGAACTTATTGAACTTCGTCAAAAAGAAAAACGAATCACTTCCGAAATCTTAAACAAACTTCAAGAAATGGAAGATGGTCGAAGATATTTGGAGCTGGGCCACCCCTCGCTTTTTGGCTATCTGGTTCGAGGACTTGGTTACTCGGAAGCCACCGCTTATCAAAGACAAGCCTGCGTTCGATTGGCCAAAGAAATTCCAGAGATCAAACAGAAAATTGATCAGGGAAGCCTTACTCTTTCAGCCGTGACCACAGCTTTTAAGCACCTTCGAAAGAAGCCGGTGGCAGAAAAAAGAAAAGTTTTAAAAATTATGGAGAACAAGTCTTCCAGAGAAATCAAAAAGATGTTTTTGGAACCCACTCCGACCCTAAAGATCAAAAAGACAGAATATGTGGACAAGGTGCATTTGAGATTGGAATTGACCCATGAACAAAACCAGAGATTGGAAAAGTTGAAAGCACTGAAGTCTCATCAGCACAATGTGGAAAGTCTATTGGTGAACTTGATTGAAAAAGAACTCAAAGCCTATAAGAACACTGAGTTTAAGGTTTCAAAATCGAAGAATCCCCGGCAAATTTCTAAACGCCTACGAAATGATGTGTTAAAGGCTGCAGACTACAAATGCCAATATCCCGGATGCGAGTCGAAGTACTTTTTGCAGGTGGACCACATCCTACCCGTTAGAAATGGTGGAGATCAGAGGCGTGAAAATCTTCAGGTGCTTTGCTCAAGCCACAACCACCACAAAGGCTAAGTACACCCACACCTTCGATTTTGCGAGTCCTAAGCTTGAAGGCGATGAAGAACAAAGTGTCGGATTAAACTTAAGCTTAAAAAAATCGAAAAGATTGAAGAGGCATTTCCTTGAACCCTTTAAAAATCAAGCTCCGCAGCGGAGCGAGGACTGGTTGAAGATTTTTAAAGGGGTCCAGGGAATGCCATTTTCAATGTCTGGACTTTTTCATGGCGCGGTCCATTTCCCGCTTCGAACTCTTCGCCTTCACCGACTCCCGCTTGTCGCCCTTTTTCTTTCCCCGGCCCAATCCAATTTCGAGTTTCACGCGACCGCGTTTGAAATAAATTTTTAAAGGCACACAGCTCAAACCTTTTTCGGCAAGGGCTTGGCGAATCTGCTCCAACTCATGTTCATGCAAAAGCAACTTTCGCAAACGTTCAGGCTCGTGATTGTTGTAGCTGCTGGCACGATATTCACTGATGTGTGCATTTTGCAGAAAGGCTTCATGACCTCGAAAAGAAACATAGGAATCCTTCAACTGCACTTGAGCATTGCGAAGAGACTTCACTTCGCTGCCGGTCAAAACCAACCCAGCTTCAAAAGTATCCACGATCTCGTAGTCAAATCGTGCTTTCTTGTTGTCCGCAATAATCTTAATTCCCATGACCTTTAAACTTTCTAAACAGCTCAAACCACTCGCCGGGCTTCAACTCTTCTGCTCTCACTTGAGTGGAAAGGCCCATCTCTGTCAACGCCTTCTCCCAATCAAATCCACCAGAAATGCCCTTGAGACTTTTCATCAAAAATTTTCGTCGGTTCAAAAACCCGCTGCGCACAAACTTTAAAAAAGCCAAAGACCCTTCCCCTTCAGGATTCCATTGAAAATTCAACACCCGGCTGGAAACCTTAGGCCGCGGATGAAAACAGGCCGGCCCCGCATCCACCACTTTTTTAATGTTCCATCTCATTTGGGCGACCACAGACAAAGTTCCATAGGCTTTTGTCTTTGGCACTGCCACGATCCGCTCGGCCACCTCTTTTTGAAACATCAAAGTCATGGACTGAATCCACGAAGCACCCATGCTGGAAAGCTCCATCACCAAAGGTGCCGAAATTTGATAAGGTAAGTTGCTTACCAAATGGGTGGGTGATTTTTGATTCTCGGCCTCGCCCCAACCCCATTGAAGCGCATCCGCTTCGATCACTTCCAATTCGCGCCCCCTCCAATAAGAGGCAAAGGCTTCGTCCAATTCAATGACACGAAAATTGCTGCACGGAATCTTTACCAGGTGCTCGGTCAAAGCTCCCACACCGGGTCCAATCTCCAAAAGATTCAAATCCTCTTTCACTTTGACAGACTGAAGAATCTTTTCCACCACGTGATCCGACACCAAAAAATTTTGCCCCAAAGACCTTTTGGGCAAAGCTTTTAACTCTTCCAACCGTTTTAAAAGATCTTCTTTGTTCACACAAAATCCTTTTCCAAAGCACTGGAAGACGGAGTGAGAGTTTGATCACTCAACTCACCGGCAAGTCGTCTGCGAGCCCCCACAAAAGCGATCATCGCGGCATTGTCCGTACAAAACTTCATCGGTGGAATAAAAAGTTCTTTTCCATTCTCTAACGCCCACTTCAATGCGCCGGCTCGAAGTCCTGAGTTTGCAGAAACTCCACCTGCAATGGAAACTTGGGAGATCTGAAAATCTTTTGCAGCCTTGGACAACTGGTGAATCAAAACCTCACAAACAGATTCTTGAAAAGACGCACAAAGATCCTTCACAAGAGAATCATTCAGAGGTTTTGAAAGTCCATCGATGCACCGAGCGGCTGACGCCTTCAGACCGGAAAAACTAAATTCATAACCGGGCCTGTTGATCATCGCTTTCGGAAAATCAAAAGCTTTTGGATTTCCACCTTGAGCCCTTTTGTCTACCAAAGGTCCTCCCGGAAACCCGAGCCTCAAAAGATTGGCAAACTTGTCAAAGGCCTCTCCGGCCGCATCGTCGCGGGTTCGGCCGAGCTCTTGAATTTCCAAAAAGCTTTTTACCAAATAAAGGTGAGTGTGCCCGCCACTGACCACGAGGGACAGAAAGGGGAAATTTAAGGGAACCTCATCTTCCCCATCCTCTCTCAAAAATGGAGAAAAGATATGACCATGAATGTGATTTACGCCAATCAGCTCTTTTTGAAGTCCCAAGGCTAAGGTTTTTGCGGACACCACTCCCACCAAAAGGGACCCGAGAAGTCCTGGACGAGAGCTGACAGACAACAAGGAAATGTCTTCCCAGGGAATTCCGGACTCTTTAAGAACCCCATCCACCAAGGGAATCAAGGCTTCCAGATGCATGCGACTGGCCACTTCGGGCACCACTCCGCCAAAAGGAAGATGTCCTTTAATTTGGGAAGCCATCTTTTGCAGCAACACACGTCCATCGGAACACACCAATGCCACCGAGGTGTCGTCGCAACTGGTCTCTATTCCCAATGTGATAAAGGTCTTTTCTCCCGAAAACATCAAAGGGAGTTTAGCTGCTTTTTGGCCTTTTTTGCGAGTGAAGATTTTGGAAACTTCTGGCGAACTTCTTCAAAAAAGGACTTAGACTCGTCCTTCATGCCCAATTCCAAAAAACACAAACCAATTTGGTAGGTCGCTTCCGGATACATTTTTCCCTTAGGGTAACTCTCGCGGTACTTTTGATAGGAAACAATGGCATCTTTCCATTTCTTTTGCTTGAAGAAGTCCTCTCCCCGGTAAAAATCCTCTCGAAGTCGAGCGTTGGAGTCTTTGCCGCCCTTTTTCGCGGCAGGCTCTGCCTTTTTATCCGCTTCCACCGGTTTCTTAGAGTGGCTCTTCCCATTCTTCATTTCTTGGATTTGAGTCTCAAGGGTTTTGATGGCCTCTTCATAGGCCTGGAGCTTGGCTTCGGACTGAGCCTTTTCTTCCTGGCGAGATTTTGCCAGCTCAATCATAGAGTTTCGCAATTCTTGAACCTCATTTTCAGCCTCTTCCACCCGGCCATAAAGACTGCGAATCTGCTCGTTGCGCTCTTCTTGCTTGTAAACGGGAACCTCTGCGGGAGCTTCACTGCCCTCGGACGCTGTTTGAATTTCTTCCTGAGGTTCTGCCTGTGAAGGTGTGGTTTGGCCTTTTAAATCTTGGCGTGTTTTCAGTTTGCTCAAACATCCCGAAGTGCTCAACAACATCAAACCCATCAACAAAGAAACCACTGATTTATTCATTGAAAAACATCTCCTGATTTAAACTTTTCCAATCGCGACTGATTCTCCGCTCGCTCGGCCGCATGGCGGGCCTTTACAAACATTGTCTTCGCTTTTTCAAATTCATTCAACTTATAAGCCTGCTCGGCCGCACGGTAAGACCGTTCCGCCTCCAACCAAAATGCAGGACTGTATTTGGAGCCGTCCGCTTCTTGAGCGGCTCGGATGGCCTCGGATGCCAGAGTGTACTCTTCGTAAGGTGGCGGAGAAACACAGGCCGCAAGAACTGCGGCCTGAAGAACAAACAATAGAAAAGGTCCCTTCAGAATTTTACTGAAGAGGGACAAAGTTGGCGCGACGGTTTTTCGCATAGTCAGACTCGGAATCTCCCAAAGCGATCGGCTTTTCTTCACCGTAGCTAATGATTGTCATTCTTTTAGAGTCAATTCCAAGACTCGCAAGATAGGACTTCACGGCTTTCGCTCGACGCTCTCCCAAAGCCAAGTTGTACTCCACGGAACCCCGGCTGTCACAGTGACCTTCGATCTGAATGGTCACATCACCATGAGAACGAATCCACTCTGCATTGTCCGCCAATGTTTTGCGAGCTTCCGTGCTCAAAGTTGCAGAGTCATAATCAAAGTTTACAGAGTTCAATCCGGAAATGTTTCCGCTGTCCGAACCCATTTGATCATAAGCAATGCCCTGAGAGGAAATGGAAGAATCCAACGCTTGGCCTTCAGCTCCACCCACATCTTCAGATTTCTTTTTACTTGCACATGAAACTGCGAACACAGACAAAGTTGCAATCACCAATAAAGACTTCATCAATTTCATACCCTCACACTCCTTTGTAAAAACATCTCTATTCTGTGAAACCAAATCCGGCTTGTCTAGGACTTTTGAGAAAAACTAAACGGCAAATCCGAAAATCGCACAAGAACCTGTTCTACCTTCCACAAAATCACCGTGAAACGGTCTCGCACTTTGCAAATCTTTAAAGAAATCACTTTTTACAAAAGGAGTTTTGATGAAAACAATGAACCGTGTCTTTTTAATTGGAAACTTGGGCCACGAACCGGAATTGAGAGAATCGGAAAACGGCCAGTACTTTGCGCGCCTCAATGTGGCCACTCACCGCTACATCGGAAAGGGCGAAGACCGGCAGGAAGAAGTGCAATGGCACAATGTCTACGCCTGGGGAAAAACCGCCGAAACCTGCTGCGCTCACTTAAGCAAAGGGGCATTGCTCTTTGTTGAGGGAGAGGTGCGCCAGATTCAAACCTCTAAAAAAAGCGAGAACTCTTCGCCCATGACCATTGTGCATGCCCATCAAATTCGCTTTCTGAAGACAAACAAAGGACGGACTCTTGACAATTTCGGCCCGGCAAGAAATCATGATGCTGTGGCGCATCGTTAGCGCGCAGCCCAAGGGCCATCGGGGGGACTATGGAAAAACTCAATTGGATCAAAGAGCTTGTTCACGCGGAACAACAAATGGAAGAGGCTGGCATCGTCGATATGACGGCAGGTCTCGATCCTCATCGAGAAATGGAAGAAACCACCGTTGATTTTCTTCTGGACCTGAAGCTGGCCTTTGTAGAAGTGACTTCTGCTTTCAACCAATTGAAAACCACAGGTCTTGGACACATTAAAATTTATGGAATTTCCAAAACCAAAGCGGATTTCATGCTTTTTCGAAATGGCTACAAATTGATTTTTTCCATGGCCGCTCCGGGAAAAATTCGCATTTTTCAAACTGCAACCAATCCGCAGTTTTATTTTCAGCCTCACCAAGAGGAATCACAAATTGAATCTCAAGTTCTAGAGGCTGAAATGGGTGCCTTTGGACAGATGAGTTGGACTTACAAAGGCCAACCCATCAATTTGGATTATTTGGTGCGGTACTACACAAGTCGCTTTGTTAAAGACAGCACTAAATAGGTCGACGTCTTTAAATCTTAGGAAATTGAACTTTTTGAATTTGGTTCTTTGGAGCTTTTTTAGGCTCTTCCATCCTTTTGATTTCTTCTTTTTTCGGTTCCAACAGATGAGAAGCCGAATCGGCCAATTTTTTCCCAAAACCTTCAGCGGCCCGTCTTAGAGCCTCTGTGGTTTTTGAAGGTTCGGTCCGATATTTAGGAGGTTCTTCCACATGAGAGTCATCAAACTCTTTGCAGGCCTCTTTGAATTTTTGGCTCAATTGATCCAAGGTTTCCAAACTCTCCCGAGGAATTTCATCTTCAACGAAGTTGCTGTACTTCGATGAGGACGTGGTCGCCTTCTGAGGCGCCGTTTCGGGAACAGTTTTCTTTGCCCACTCGGGCAGAGCCTCTTCATCAAACATCAATTGATCGCGGTTGACCTTTGCAATCAATTCCAACTGTTCTCGAGGAAGATCCACTTGAGCCGAAATTTCATCCACGCTGGCACCCGAATTGGCCATGCGCGCGGCCTTCACATAACGAATGGTTTTTTGCCGTTCTAAAATTTCCTCGTGGGGGATTTTGTCCTGAAAGATTTCTGCCACTTCCAAGCTTTTTTGCATGGACTCATGAATTTGATAATTGTGGCGATCCGCTTCAACGATCTTGTCTTGAATCACACGAGTTTTTTGATCCAAGAGACCTGCCAACTGTTTCACTTGAACATCCGTGCGGTCCGAAAGGTCTTCTAAAACAGTAATTTTACTTTGTAAAAGCTGAAGTCCACGGCTCAAACGAGGGTCATCTTGCGGAGGACGCTTCAATCGCGTCCAAAGCACATAAATTCCAACTGCTAAAAAAATATCAATCCCGATTTGGATCAAAGACCAATTCATAAATCCCCCCGTCCCCTTTTAGTTTATTGGAGGGGTGCGCCAAACCACAAGGGGCGGCCTTCGGGAACTGGACCTTTGAATTTACTGAAGCCTGGAAGCAAAGTCCTTTAAGCGCGCACAGGCCTTTTCAATTTGTGTCTCTTTCAACGCAAAACTGATTCGCAAGTAGCCTTCCACGCCGCTTTCCACACCTGGAACAACGGCCAGTTGAACTCCATCCAACAGAGCCTCTGCCACCTCTTTGGTTCCTTGAAGAGATTTTCCTTCATAGGTTTTTCCCAACCAGGCCTTCACATTGACCCAAAGGTAAAAGGCTCCACCGGGAGGAAGCACTTCCACACCCTCAATTTCATTCAAAAGTTTTACGAACAAATCTCTGCGAGTGATTAAAGTCTCATTGGATTTCTTCACCTGACTCCAACAGTTTTGAATGGCATAGGCAGCTGCAATCTGAGTGAACGGGGCCGCGCAACTGACGGACTGGCTTTGGTAGTTGGACATGGCTTGAATCAATTTGGCATCTCCAACCGCCCAACCCAAGCGCCAGCCTGTCATAGAAAAGGATTTTGAAATTCCATTGATCAAAACCACTCGTTCTTTCAGCTCCGGTGCAACATGCAAAAGATGAGGAGCTACAGTTTCCCCTTCCGAAAAGATCAAACGGTTATAAATGTCATCACTGAGCACCACAATTTGAGGATGATCCTTTAAAAAAGCTGCGATCTCTTTAAGAGCATCTTTCGAGAGGGTTTCTCCAGAAGGATTGTTTGGCGAATTCAAAATCAAAACTTTTGTCTTTTCAGAAACTTGAGATTCCAAATCTTCTCGAGTCAGATGAAACCGCTTGGACTCGCTGGTCGAAACCAAAACTGGTTTTCCTCCGGCCAACTCCACCATGGTGGGATAACTGACCCAGTAGGGAATAGGAATGAGAACTTCATCTCCTGGATCCAAAAGCATTTGTAGGGCCGAAAACAAAATAAACTTTGCACCTGCGGAAACCGTCACCTCTTGGGGAGAAAACTTCAAATTCAACTCTTGCTGAGCCAAGTCTGCAATCGCACTTTTCAATTCTGGAAGACCCCCTGCCGGAGCGTATTTGGTCTTTCCAGATTCAATGGCCGCAATTCCCACTTTGGAAATTTCAGCATAGGTGTCCCAGTCCGGCTCTCCCACAGACAAAGAAATCACATCTTGTCCTTCGGCTTTCAGAGCTTTGGCTTTGGCCGCAATGGCAAGGGTGGGAGAAGGCTTTAAATTCAGTGCGCGGGTCGAGAGTTTCACGACATTCCTTTCTTTAACTTTTCTTTTAATTTGAGTCCGACAGATTCAGGAACCAATCCTTCAAGGCATCCATTGTGCGAAGCCACTTCCTTCACCATTCGCGAAGCAATAAAGCTGTACTCTGGGCGCGTAAAGACGATCATGGTTTCGATGGCCGAATCCAATGTTCGATTCATGTTGGCCATGGCATATTCATATTCAAAATCAGAAACCGCCCGCAGGCCTCGAACGATGGTGGAGATTTGGTTTTTGCGAGCGTAATCCACAAGGAGACCTTCCGTAGATTCCACTTTTATTCTTCCACCTGTACACTCTTGAATCATTGCGACCCGTTCTTCCACGGAAAACAAATAATCTTTAGACAGAGAGTTTGCGACCAAAATGACAATCTCATCGAATTGAGATTCAATGCGCTCGATAATATCCAGGTGGCCACAAGTGATGGGATCGAAACTTCCGCTATAGAGAGCTCTTCGCGATGTCGTCTGTGTTTTCTTCATCAGGGCCGGTCCTCTCCGGAAGGGTCCTCAATTCATACAAATTGAGCGCCTTATCGCCAAACTCTTTGCGATCATAACGGATCAATGATCCATAAGACACTTCAATATTTTCTTTGGTCCCTGACTCAATAGCAACAAGACCGCCCTCTTTCAACACTTCACTGCTTGAAAGCTGAGAAAGAACCTGATCCGCCATCACTTTGGTGAATGGAGGATCAATGAGGATCAAATCATACTGGGACTTGGAGCCTTTCAAAAAACTCAAAGCGTCCTTTCGGATGATCTTAAAACTCTCCTCAACCCCTAACTTTTTTACATTCTCCCGAAGAATGCTCAGGCTTTTTTCATTGGCATCCACAAAGTCCACATGGGCCGCCCCTCGGGAGAGAGCTTCTAGGCCTAAACTTCCCGTTCCACAGAACAGATCCAGAACCTGGGCACCGTCCACATAAGACGTCCATTTATTAAATAGGCTTTCTTTCACCCGGTCTGTGGTGGGACGGATGTGGCTGGCCTTAAAAGCCACCAAGCGATGGCCTTTGTACTTTCCAGAAATGATCCTCATCGCCGTATCTGCCCAATCCGAATCAAAAAACTTTGAATTCCTTTTTGCTGCTCGGAATCCAAATTCAAAAATCGGAATTCCACCAATCGCTCCACGGTTTTGTCGCGAATCATGGCACGATCGTAGGTCTTCATCACCTTGGCTTGGCAGGAGACTTCCAGCTTTAAAACCGGAAGAGTGAAGTTCACTAAGAACTCGGAGCCCACCAAATACAGTGGTCCTGTGGCTTTTACCATGGCTCCGGTTTGGGAAAGTTTCAAAGCTTCTTCCACAAGAAACTTTCCATCTCTTTGAACATAAAAAGAAAACGGGTAAGGTTGAACCTTTCTCACATTTGAAGTACTCATTTGATCAAATTCTCCGCAACTTGAATCACTTCGTTGATATCTTCAAACGGCTTCGGAATAAAAAGATCCGCGCCCATTTTTTGAGCTTTATCACTATCATATTTTCCGGTAAAAGCACTCATCAAAATCACTTTTGCCGCAGGTTCAAGAGGACGCATCTGAAGAAGTGTAGGCCCATCCATTTCGGGCATCAAAACATCTAAAAAAACCAAATCGGGCTGAAACTCTTTCCAGATTTTTAAGCCTATCTTTCCATCCTCAGCAACTTCAACAAGATGGCCTTTTTTCTGTGCGGCCTTTTGAAGAGATCTGCGAATGAGTTTTTCATCATCGACCACAAGAATTTTCATGGCTCCTAGTCTCCGCTTTCCCACTTGGGCATTTCAATCACAAAACGAGCGCCTTCTTCATAATTTTCATCCAAAGTTAGATTTCCCCCGAAGCTTCGAATGACATTCAGACTGAGGCTCAAACCCAAACCGGTTCCTTGCCCCTCCCCTTTTGTGGTGAAAAAAGGTTCGAAAATCTTTTGTTGGTACTTTTTGGGAACGCCCGGCCCCTCATCTTGAATCCAAATTTGGATTTGATCATTTTCAAAAAAACTAGAAACCATCACCTTGCCTTTTTTGTTGGATTCCATGGACTGACAGGCATTTGCGACCAAGTTAAAAATCACTTGTTGAAGCATGTGTGGGTCCGCCAAAGTTTTTGGCAGAGCCTCTCCCAAATTGACTTCATGTTTAAACTTTCCAATCAAAGATTTCAAAAGAGGCAATGTATTTCCGATCACCTCATTCACATCCGTAGGCACATGACGGTCTTCGGTGTGAGGTTTTGAATAGTCTAAAAGGTTCTTAATTGTCTTTTGACAGCGATGAGCCGCATTCTCCACCTCGGACACATCTTCTCGAAAGCTTTCACTCAAAGACTCTTCTGCCAAAAGCACTTGGCAAAGAGATCGAATCCCTGTCAGTGGATTGTTCAGTTCATGGGCGATGTGTCCTGCCAATTGCCCCAGAGCCGCAATTTTTTCGGTTTGAATGATGTGCTGTTTGAGCTGGTAGGAGGAACTTTGATCGGAAAGGTGAACCACCTTAGAACCTTCCGCAACACCTCGAGCCATTTGAATGGGATAACTTTCCACATTAAAGACTTGAGAGCCTCGGCGAATGATCTCTTCGTTGACCTTCAACAATAATTCTTTGTCAAAAAGCTGATTGGCACGAACCACATTCTGTTCGCTGTCGAAAATCCCAATGGGTTCATCCAATCCGTCAAAAGTCTTTTCCCAAAACAGGGCAGCTTCCGAGAGATCTTTCTCCAATTGGAATCGATCCAAGACCAATTCCAATCCCACCATGCGAAGTTTCCACTCTAAAATAAAATCTCTCAATTTAGATTTAGGAACTTGATGCTCAATAAAAAGAAGAAACCGATTCTTAGCACCTTCGAACTCCAAAAGAGGCGCAATGGGACGATTCAAAAGATTGGCCAAAACCTGACGCCAATCTCCGTTTTGGTTTCCCGGCAAGGGTTTTATGCGCTTTTCTAAAACCAAACGTCCACTTAAATAAAGAACTCGAACTTCACCATTTTGAGGAATGGCAAGCACAGCTCCTCCAAGTCCCTTGGTTTTTCGAACTTCATCTTGAACCATAGAAACCACTTCCGAAAGTTCCATGGCACGGTTGAGACTCTTCAAAAAAAAGATTCGTTTGCGGAGAATAGTGCTGGCTTTTCTTAAGGCCTGAGATTTTTCTTGGCGCTTTGTCTCTTGCTCTTGAAGCTCACGATTTTTTTTGTACACCTGCCCTTGCAGCAAATCATTTTCACGAATCAAAGAAGATCTTAAATTTTGCTCTTCTTTTTTTCGATTCAAATCTTCAAGAATGACCTGCAAAGAAATTTTTAAGTTTTGAGGAGATTGGTTAAGATCTAAGATAGAAAAGTCTTGATGAAGCCCTGAAGATTCGGAGATCTCTTCCAAAGAAAAGTCCGCTCCGACCAAAACAAAGGGAACACCCAGCTCAAGAGCCTGGCTTCTGAGTTTTTGTGAACCCAAAATTAATTCACTGTTATCCAATTCCATGGAAAACGACAGATTCAAAGAACTCTCTTTGCCATCTAAAACTAAAGATTTGAACAGTTCACTGTCGGAAAAGACGACCAAACTTGTGCCTCCCAATGCTTGATAGTCTATCACCACACGGGAGGCTTTGCGAGCTTAAGTGATCTTAGCGTCTTGGAGGAATCAGGACTCGACGATTTCTGAAGGGCGCTCAAGACTGGGCCTTAAGTCATATTCCAAAACATCCGCCAACAGAGAATAGTCTGGAACTCTCAAAGCCTGACCCAAACGCTCTTTGATGGGATTCAACTTTGCATCTGTAGGCAAGTGACACAGAAGTTGTTCCAACTCTTCCATTGCTATGGGCAAATTGAAAAATCGGAAGTTCTTTATAATGTTCCCAAGGTGATCTAAAAGCTCAGGACTTTCATCAAGGAATTGAACACCTTTCCCAAGAGTTTGAGACCAATCCGACAGGATCATAAAAAAGTCATTGAGCTTGCTCCGACTGGACTCTTTGACGCTCTCCAAACTTCCAGGGGGAATGCGAATTCTTTCGGCGTTAAACCACCGAATCAACACTCCAACAATTGGATCTTCTTTTTCCATCCGCTCAATCAAAACTTCAAATTGAGAGAGAATTCTTTGATGGATCGGATCTTCTGGAAGATCTGAAGCTACATATACCTTTGGCAGCTCCTCAAGAAGTTCCGTAATATGCACAACCGTTTGCCGCAAAACCTTTTGAGGATAGGATTTTCCCAAATAAACGGATTCAATCATTTGCCAAAGCGTATCTGACAGATCTGTGGAAGGAAGAGGCCGAGGTCGCGGCGCAAAGATTCCCGCCATCCACGATTGAAACTTCTCTACGGAAAGTTCTGTTAAATCCTCAAGGGGCGCAACCATCCAATTTTGAGAAAATGGCCCCGTTTCATAGGAATTTACATGTTGATTGTTGAAATTGAGAATGGGTTTGTTCAAAAGAGAAGCCACCTGCAAGGGAGAACTGTCACACCCCATAAAAAATTCGCTGTGCTCTATAATGGAAAACAAATCTGAAATTTGAGTTTCTCCGGTCAAATCCCAAACTCGATCCGTACCCAACAGTGGAAGAGCCGATTGAGAAAGAGTCCGTTCTTTTTTTGTTCCGATCAAAACCAAGTTCTCGCGGCGATTTTGAAGGAAAACTTGAATCAAATTTTTAAGCTGATCGGTGGAATAGGTTTTCCCCAGATCACTGGCACCCACATGAAGAACCACATAGGGGGAAACAGGAACTTGAGAAAAGCGAGGAAACCCTCCGACCCACCTGGACTGAGGTTTTAATTCCACATCGGCCACCATTGAGAAAATATCCACCAGATGAAATCGATTGGGCCGATCCACACCCACCTGGGCATAAAAGAAGGCCGTGGCATCTCCCGCCAAATTCAGAAAACCATCTGAATGCCGCGTGTATCCGGCAACCTGTGCACCTTTGGATTCAAAGTGCGCCGTCAATTCTGAGCTCAGCGGAGAAAAACTCAAATTCACCACTCGATCAAAATTTTCGAAGTCCATCCGGTTCAAAAAATCATTCAGGCGATCTAAGCCTTGATCTAAATCTTGATTCACTAGGACCGATTCCAGAAAGATCTTTGAATCCATTGTGTGAACCGTGATGGAATCGCTCAATCCGATGGTTGCATCTTTAAAGCTTTCCCGGACCAAAAGGTGAAGCTCACCTTGATCTTCCAAAGCCTTCAATGTGGGCCAGCTTTGAAAAATGTCACCGAACCGAGCGAGTTGAATAACGAGCGTCTTCATTCTTTAATTGCTCCCTTAAAATTTCAGACAAAATTCTTAACTTTCGAGATTCCTCACCATAGCCCCTGGTCTCAAGGACTTTTTGAGTGGTCTTTTCAAGCTTCTGAATGGCTTTCTCTAGGTCTTCTCTCGTTTTCAAAATTTTCACTCCTCTGTTCCGTTTTAATTTCTTCAATGGCCCATTTATTTTTCGTTTGAGTTTGGAAAACACTGCAACTGACGGGCTCCAACTGTCCCGTTTTGAAATAGGAAAGTGCCGCCAAAACATCTTCCACTTCAATGTCCTGGGCACATTCTCGAACCACTTTGGTGCAATTTTGCTTATGCTCACAGGGAAAGCATTCTGTTCGAGGCGCCAAAATCAAAGCACCACTTTTATAGATTCCCTGCTTCCTAAAGCTTGCAGAACCTAAACACAGTTCAATCACTTGAGTTTTTGTCCCATTGGCCAAATGTTTTGTGCTGGTGTCTAAGGTGACAAAGAAATCTGCCGCTGAAATCTTCTCAAAGGCCTGACTCAAAGAACAAGGATTCAAGCGCACCTGTGAATTCTGCGCAAAATCTTTCAACTGGGCCTCTTCGTTTGGAGCACAAAGAACTTCCAAATCTGCAAAAGGGTCCCGCCTTCGAATTTCGGAAAAAAGTCTTCTCCAAGATTCCTCGTTCCAAGCTTTTTTTGGATCCGAACTGACCACCTGAAAAACATACTTAGCACGTCCCGCGGACACATCGGTTCCGTCAGACGGGATCTTCTCCTGCGCAAATCTCCATTCCGCCTCCTGAGACTCGAAACCAAATCCTTCCCGATACCAATCTAAATAATGCTTTTGGCTCACTTCTCCCAGGTCCATTTCTAAAAAACATTTTGAAGAATATTGTGCGCGATCTCCCGAAAGGAAGACGCCCCACTTGTCTTTTGAATCCACCAAAGACATTGCCAACGCAGAGAAGCGTGTGTGACTCAGATTGATGACCAGATCAAAATTATTTTGATTCAATTCCTCAAAAAAATCATAAATGATCTGCGGACCTTCTAGAAAGCTTCTTTCTCCATCGCCACAAGAGGCTTGAACTTTCCTTCGAGAAAAGCTGTGCCAAAAATCCACTTGAGGCATGACCTCTTGAGCGACTTGAAACTCACCAAAATGAGCCAAATGAAGTTCTGAATCCGGATATTTCCTCTTTAGATCTTCGCAAATGGGCGAAGACATCAAAAGATCACCAAGCCTTAAAAAATTCATTGCAAGGATCTTCATTTGATCAGTTCTCCTATCATTTTAAACACCTGTTGCCATCTCATCGTTAGCGCCTGTTCTTTTGCCAGCCGTTGATACTCTTTTCCGGGCGACTCTGGTTTAAAAGTCTCGGGTAAAAAAAAGTGATCCACTCCACGAAGAGAAAACTGACGCTCCACGGATTCTTTCGAGCGTCCCTGAAACAAATCAAAGAAGGGTTTGTAATCCTCAAGATCAAGGTAGGCCGTTGGCGCAAAGACCAAAACCGAAAGGTCTTTGAAATATTCTTTAGGAATAAAATTGCCGTCGAAATCTTCTAGAAGAGAAATGTGAACGCGATTGCATTTTTTATTTTCAGAAACCGTGGTCGTTCGAAACTCCGAAATAAAATCTTTGTGCTTTTCCAAAACAAAGATGGGACCATCAAAGTTCTCTAAAAGGGACTCGATGTGGAAACCACTCCCAAGTCCCAAAACCACCAACGCGTGACTTCTCTCAATTTGACCTCGATAGTGATCCACCCATTGGGCGGCTTCTTTTCGAGGATCCACAAAGCTGCAGGTTTGGATTCCATCCAAGGAACAAACCCTCAAGTCCCCTCGAGACTTATGAAAAGCGATCTTCCTCATACTCACCTTCATTCTAAAATCTCAATTGATACGCGGGCATAAACTCAGGATGAGTCAGTCGCAATCTCTCAAGTTCTATTTTGGCGATGTCCACTTCGCCCCGCTTGGACGAGATCTCCACAAAAGCCAACCAAAGATGAGCACTTTCTCCCCCAGAAAGCAGATACTCCAAAAGATGATGTTGAATGCTGACTTCCTTGGACTCGCCATACCAGGCCAACAGCAGACCCAATGCGGTTTCATTTTTAGGATTGATGTCCAAAGCCAATTCTAAATTTCCAAATGCCAATTCATGATCGCCTCGGTAGCGGTGGCAAAGTGCCAATCCCACCCAAGCCTTGTCGTTTTTAGCGTTATGGTTGATCGCCTCTCGAAAAGAAACCGTGGCTGATTCCCAAGATTTTCTCTGAATATCTAAGGTGCCTAAGTTGACCAAGACTTGGTCCACGGCTCCCGGATGTTCCAATGCCTGATAAAGGCAATCTTCCGCTTGATCCAAAAGTCCAAGATGAATCAAGCTTGCGCCCTTCAAACGATAAAGAGTTTGAAGTCCCTGAAGTTGACCCGACCTCTTTTCAAGAGCCTTTTCCACACACTGAATGCAGGCGACATAATTGCCCGCCTCAAACTCCAAGTCTGCCAAGTGCTGAAAGTTTTCGAAACTCGCCTCAACATCCGCCAGCTTTCTAAGAGCCCTCAACATCAATTCTGAATTTTTTTGCTCTTTGAATCGTTCCACATGGTTACGCAACGAAATTTGAGATTCACTCTTTTGAGGATCTAAATTCATCAATTCTGCTTCCACTTTGACACCGTACTCGACTTGCAACTGGGACAATTTTTCCTCCCTATTTTAATCAACTGCTAAAAAGGAAAAGAGCAACGGGTGTGCCAAATGGGAAATGAAGTTGTGAAGCATCTGAATAAAAAGAGGCCAAGTCTTTGACTTGGCCTCCAGTCAATTCTTTGACCAGCTGGTCATGGGAGGATTGCGTTAAGCCTCTTCGTTGACAGAATTCGACTGGCCTTTTGATTGATAGGAATTAAAAGCCTTCTTAGTGGTTTGCACCTGTCTTAGATCTTTAATGATTGTTGATTTTTCGCTTTCAATGGACGCAAGAATCTGCAGATCCTGAGAAAGAATTTCTGTCACGATCTGATTCTTCACATCCATCGCTTCCACCACAGACTTGCGACACACATCCATGATGTCCTTCGAATTTGGATTCAACTGAGACAGCTCTTCATTGATCATACCTTCGATGGTACGAACAAGATCCAAGATGGTTTCTCTGGACTGATAAAAAGTCTCGAGATTGTCAAAGTTTCCTTCGGAGAAATTTTCAAGTTCTCTTTCATTGATCTCTTTGAACTTTAATAGGTGATGGTTTCTCTCTGCCAACAACTTGATGATCATTTCCATTGTCCCTCCCATGGACTCAAAGGATTACTTTGCTTCTTCTTGTTTTTTTAATGATTCAATGGCTTCTACCCAACCGGAATACAATGTCTCCGTAATTTTCAATGCATCTTCAAGAGGCTTTCGATCGCCCTTGATGTTTGCCTGAGTCAACTGGTCTGTGAGGAACATATAAAGCTGTTCCAAATTGAGCGCAATTTCTCCACCCGACTTGTGATCTAGGGTGTTGTTCAATTCCATAAAAATGTCGTAGGCCTTTCCAATGTTAAGACCTCGTTCCGCAATGTCTTTTTCGTCAATGGCCTTGAGGGCTTTCTTAATAAAGCGAATGGCCGCTTCATAAAGCATCAACAAAAGTTTTTCTCGACTGGCACTCTGTACCGACGTAGTTTTGTATTTCTGGTAAGCTGACTTCATTACTTTCCCTCTCGGTCTTTCTTCATATCAACTTGAGACACTTTAACCCAATCCTCCAATTCCTGGACCGGCTGCACCCATTCCAGTTAATGCACTTCCTTGCGATTTCAACTTGGACATTGTTTCTTCAAGGCGAGCGAATTTTTTCTTCAAATTCTGCTCTTTCTTTTCAAGCATGCGTTCTTTACTCGCGATACGATTGTCAATTTGCTTGATGCGATCTTGGAGCGATCGTTTTCGGTTCCCCACCGGACCAAAGGCGGAGTTCGTTAAAGTGTTGACCTGATTTCTTAATGAGGGAATAAAGCCGGTTCGAAATCCATCACCGGCTAAAAATTGCTGGACGGACCCAGGGTCCGTCGCCAATACCTTGTTGAACTTGTCATTGTTCAACTCTAAAAGCCCCGAACGATTGAATTGAATTCCCAATTGGGAAAGACGACTAATAGAGCCACCCACACCGTATTGGGGATTTTGAATTAAGGAACGAAATCGCTGCTCAATGGAACGAAGTAAGGAATCTCCACCGAGAGTTGCCGAGGTGTCCGTGTTTTCATCCAAACTGTTTTGTTGCTGGATAAAACCAAGAACTCCGTTGACCGCTTCCACAAAGGTCTTAATTTTTCCGACGACCACTTCGCGGTCTTCTTTTACGCTGAGATTCACAGTTCGCCCCGGAGCGGCTTGTCTCAAATCGAGAGTCACTCCAGGAATGACATCTTTTAAAGTGTTGTCTGAAATTTCAAATTCAAATCCATCCAGACGAATCTTTCCGTTTTTCGCAGGACGATTTTCATCAAAGTAAATGTCTTGATCTCCATCTAAAAAATACAATGTGGGGTAATCCACTCCATTTTCACTTCCCACTCCATCTGCGGAAATCAACAACCGATAGGGAGCTTCCGGATCCTGCTGATCTTTCATGACCGACGCTCGAACTCCAACGCCGGATTGATTGATGGTTTCAGCCACTTTTTCTAGAGTGTTGTTGGAGCTGTTAATGTAAACTTCTCTGGTTCCATCCGGAGTGTCGAATTTAAAATACCCAGTTCCAATTTGAGTTTGGTTTTTGTCTGGAAATCCGTTGGTCACAACAGAAGCTTTGCTTGCCAACTCGATCACTTCCACATTCCAACTTCCCGTCACGGAAGAATCTGCATCCACGGAACCAGAGACAATGTTTTCATCTCCAGAAGACAATTTCATGTCGCGAAATCCCCTGGTGCTTGCCAACTCGGAAACGGATCCAAGAATTCCTTTGAGTTTGGTTTCAAGATCCGTGACCAATTTGAGACGGTTCTCTTGCTTCCCTTTATTCCCTTCCATCTTTTTAATGGGAATGCGTTCAGCTTCCATAAGCTGATCAACGATGTTCGGGGGCAGGCCTGATGCCATTCCGCCAAAAGAGATAGAAGCCACAGATAAAACCTTTCCTCTGGTTCTTTCTCAGTGTCTCAAACTTTCTTGTGGAACCGTGAGCCAAAAATATGTCTTAGACCTTATGGCAGAAGGTCACATGGCTTTGTCTAAAATGGATCCGGTTTTGCGATCAAAGGCTTGAATTGCAGACCAAAGTTGACTCTCTGAAAGTCGACGAACCACTTGATTGTGAATATCTACTATAAGCACAACTTTATGGTCTTCTTTATCTTCAATTTTTATCGTCAAATTGTTGGCGATAAGGCCTGGATGTTTTTCTAGTTCTGAAATGGCTTTTTTGAATTCGTCTTCTGAAAGGTGGCGTTTTTCTTCTTTTTCTTCGCCCTGTCTTCTTCCATCTGCATCTCGATCTGCACTCTCTTGCATTTTCATCTTGTTCTCGCCAACTTTGTCGGCGCTTCGAACGAGAGGGATGGGGTTGGTAAAAAATCCTTTTATGTTCATCAATGTTCTTTTCGACAATTCTACGAAAAAACTTTACTTTTTCATCTGAAGTTTGAACCGAGATCCCTCACTCCCCTTTATTTCGAAATGGGCTGGACACTCTCTTTTGAGTGCCCAGCTTGAAATGGGGTAGAGTTCACTTTGGTCGGTTCAAATTCAATTATCCAAGTAGTCTCAAAGCCATTGAAGGTTGTTGGTTCGCTTGGGCTAACACTCCCACAGAGGCGTTCAAGAGAATGTTGTTTTTCGACAAGTTCGCAGTACTTTCAGCCATGTCGGTATCACGAATTGCAGAGTTCGCAGCCGAGAAGTTCTGGATGGCAACACCGAGGTTTTCAGAAGTGGAAACCAATCGGTTTTGAATCGCACCCAGAGTCGCACGTTGACCGTTGACCATTTTTTGCGAATCGTCCAAGGTCTCAAGTGCTGCTCTCGCGCTTTCTTTGTCTGAAAAGTCGAAGGAGTCAATGCTTAAGGCTGCTGTGGTTGCTTCGAGTTGACTCGCATCGAACGAAATTCGATCGGCAAAATCATCATTGTTAATATCAACCTGAAAGGCGTAGTTTTGTCCTTCACCGTTCAAGAGTTTAGAATCTCCGTATCGAGTACTTTGGGCGATACGTTCAACTTCGTCTTTAAGTTGTTGAACCTCTTTATTGATAAAGCCTCTTTCGTCGTCACCAACGGTGTCAGAAGCGGCTTGCACTCCCAGCTCTCGCATACGAGTTAGAATGTTTGAAATTTCTCCGAGACCACCTTCTGCCACTTGAACCATCGAGATACCATCGTTCGAGTTTCTTTGGGCTTGGCCGTAACCTCGAATGGTAGATTTCAATGTTTCACTGATTGACAACCCAGCAGCATCATCCGCTGCTTTAGTGATTCGACTTCCGCTCGACAACTGAGCGAAACTTTTTTGTACTTCACGTTGGCTAGATGCCATCGTCTTTTGTGCATTGATTGATGCAATGTTTGTAGCGACTCTTAATCCCATTTTTGTTCCTCCTGTTATTCCCAAACTCAATACCGACCAAGGTTGAAGTCTGGGAGGTTTATCTCACACACTTACCCTTTCGGCGGGTCGAGGAAGGACTGAAGGCGAGTCGAGTGAATCTGGATCTAGGTCCTATGTTTTCTGGATCTTCGTCTTGAAAAAAAGGGATGTAAGTCGGGAAAAGTTGGCCTTTAAACTCGTCTTAGGACTTCCGGTGGTCAGACCTAAGACTCTCAGACTTTAGACTTCCAAGCCTTTAAATCAGTCGAGGACGACAAACGGCTGGAAAGTACCTCGTGGGCCGAAACGACCCACGAGTAGGTCGGTAACCGAGGGGGACCAGGAGGAGCCCCCTCTCATTCATATATAAAGTTAAGATACAAGGCGAAGTGCAGATGCTGGCTGTTGGTTGGCTTGAGCCAAAACTCCCACAGAGGCATTCAAGAGCACGTTGTTTCTTGCAAGTTCTGCGGAACTTTGAGCCACATCAGTGTCACGAATCGCAGAGTTTGCGGCCGAGAAGTTTTCAATCGCTGTTCCAAGGTTCTCAGTGGTTGAAATCAATCGGTTTTGAATCGCACCAAGGTTTGCTCGGTAGCCGTTTACTTTTGTTTGGGACTCTTCCAAGACCTCAAGAGCTTCTCGTGCTCCATCTTTGGTTGAGAAATCAAAACCATCCACTCCAAGATTTGAAATCGTCGCATCTTGTTCCGAAGCATCGAAAGCAATTCTGTCATTGAATTCGTCATTATTAATATCTACTTGGAATGCATACTCTTGACCACTTCCATCCAGAAGATTCTGATTCCCCCAGCGAGTCGTTTTGGCAATACGTTGCATTTCATTTTTAAGCTGTTGAACTTCTTTATCAATAAAGGATCTTTCATCATCCCCAACTGTATCAGAGGCCGCTTGTACACCAAGCTCTCTCATTCGAGTTAAAATGTTGGAGATCTCTCCAAGTCCACCTTCAGAAACTTGAACCATGGAGATACCATCGTTTGCGTTTCGTTGTGCTTGAGAGTATCCGCGAATTGTGGATTTCAATGTTTCACTGATTGACAATCCTGCAGCATCATCTGCTGCTTTTGTAATGCGGCTTCCACTTGAAAGCTGAGCAAAACTTTTTTGAATTTCTCTCTGGCTAGATGCCATTGTCTTTTGCGCCGAAATTGACGCAAGGTTTGTTGAAATACGAAGTCCCATAATATCCTCCTAGGGCTTCTTGTAGATCATCCATTTTCAAAGCTTACAGGCCCTACCTACTTGGTTACCTTTAAGCCACGCACTTCCTTGTGCAGGTTGAACACGTTGGAGCAGAGAGAAATTATTTCTGTTGTTTCAAGCGAAGTTTTTGAAAGCAGTCACTCAATCAAATCTTCTCAACAACACAAAGCTTCTACCTGCTTAGTTATTGCTTCTGCCTACTCTTTCGGCCAGGTCTTGGTGATCTAAAGTCGAGTCCAGTGAATCTGGACCTAGGTCACGTGGTTTCTAGACTTTCGGCTTGTGATTTTTTGTGTTTTTTGATTTTTTTGGAATTGAGTTTTGACTAAGGTCAAGTTTGACCATGGGCCAGGCGAGGTCTTGCTGGACCAAAATGGAGTAAAAAATTCTTGTCACTTCTCATCCACAGCACCCCATACAGCACAAACTCTCGCCAAAAAGTACCTGCTTCCTTTTCCGATATGCGGCGCATATCGGAAAAGGAAGCAGGTACTTTTTTGCACATATATAGGTAGAAATGAAAAGATGAAAAACATTGAAGACCTGGCCTATGTCATCAAAGTCCTTAAAGAAGATCCCCTTTTAAAAGAAAGCTTCCTTAAAATTTTAGAATATGGAGCTTCCAACCAACAGGTTCGGGTCCATCAGATGATTCAAGAAATCGAAAAGCAAAGTCCACCTCTCGAAGTGCTCCAGCTCTTTAAACTGCTTCAAAATGATAAAGTGGCCGCTGTGATCCGCGCAGAACTGGAAAGTTGACCGGAATTCAAGTTTTTACAGTGAGGATCTCGCCAAAAGGTACCTGCTTCCTTTTCCGATATGCGCCGCATATCGGAAAAGGAAGCAGGTACCTTTTGGCAAAAAAAAACGCCTTGGGAGGGTTCCCAAGGCGTGGGCTTAAGGGCCGATTGGTCTGTGGGCGTCGGCCCCAAAGTCGCTTTCAACATTTCAAAGGCCTTCTGTGGTCAATTCACACAAAGCCTTTCAAATCTTAAAAACTCCCTTTTCAAAACCTAATATCCCGATTCTTTAAACTTAAGGAGAAGACCCCCTCCTCTATCATAAGGGGGTCTTTCCAACTTTTTCTCTATGACAAGAGTCTTAGAGCAGCGGCTCCGTTTTGGTTGGCTTGTGCCAAGACCGCAACTGAAGCTTGTTGAAGAATATTTGCAGATGTCATCTCTGCAGATTCGTAAGCCACGTCTGTATCAGAAATACGTGACTTCGCTGCAGAAAGGTTTTCATACTGAATGTCCAAGTTACTGGTTGTCATTTGAAGACGACTTTGTACCGCACCAAAATCCGCACGCATCTTACCAATCTGCAAGAGGGCTTCATCCACGGCCTCAAGTGTGTCTCTAGATCCGCCTTTGTCAGCCAAAGTCAGACTGTTGATTCCAAGAGTTCCAGCCGTCGCATCCGCAGTAATGTTGTATCGAATGACGTTGGTTTCTTCGTCAGAAAAAGGTCCAACGTGGTATTCAAGTTCTTCACCGGTTCCATCTAAAAGGGCCTTGTTACCGAACTTTGTTGATTTCGCAATACGATCAGATTCAGAGATCAACTGTTGAGCTTCTTGGTCCAAGAACTCTCTTTCCACATCAGATACTGTATCCGAAGCGGCTTGCACTCCCAGTTCTCTCAATCGAATTAAAATATTATTGATTTCGTTCAATCCACCTTCAGAAACCTGGATCAAACTTTGAGCGTTGAAGGCATTGTTTCTGGCTGCTTTAATACCTACCAACTGACCTCTAATATTCTCAGAAACCGCAAGTCCGGCAGCATCGTCCGCTGCTTTTACGATTCGCGATCCTGAAGCGAGAGCTGCTTGCGCATGCTCCATTCTTTGTTGCTGCTTTGTAAGCACTCGTTGCGCACCAATTGACGCAACATTTGTATTGATTCTTAAGCCCATTATGGCCTCCTTGTGTTGCAGCCATCCTTAACTTCAACCTCTCCACACCCGCCCACAGCCAGCGTCCGGCTAACGACGTGAAAAAGTTCGCACAACTCCGGTGCATTTGTTTTTGTTTGTTTTCATTGGAGGCCTCCGCGGCCGAGAGGGTGACTGTCCTCTCGGTCCGGGAGTCAGGAAGGGCAAACAACATCTGCTGAAATGATGCTCACCTATCGAGGTGCTCCAACGTGTTCATGCATCTTCTCGGCTTTGGTCCAGGAGACTTTAGGCTTAGGTCTAGGGTTTTTAATACGCGGCGCATCTTGTCGTGAGAATCACTGAATAAAAAAAATAAATTTTTTTTCAAAAATTTTAAAAAGAACGGGCTCTCGACCTTTGTCCGCGTCGATAACACGACGTCCCATAGCAGGTTTTAAGGCGTCACTGCTTTGGATACAAAAGAATTAATGCGATGCGTTTACGCGGGAGAAATCAAATTCCATCCGAAACACACTCTCTATCTATCACTCAACCACGAAGCTTTCCCAAGAGGTTCAACACCCACTCAGGAGTGTTCGCCTTTCGCCATTGCAAGGCCACCGACTTGTTGGCTTCGGTCAACGTGGGATAGGGATGAATCACAGACAAAATGTGGTTCAAACCTTTTCGGGCCTTTACCGCCACGGAAAACTCCGAAAGCATTTCGCCTCCATGTTCGCCCACAATCGTGACCCCAAGGACTCGATCCGTCCCCTTCGCCACCCAAACCTTTACGAAACCGTCGGTTCCCCCTTCCGCCAAGGCGCGGTCGGATTGCTTCAATGAAAATTTGTACTCTTCAAACTGAATGTCCTTTTTCTGAAGATCCTTGGACGTGTCTCCAAAGTGAGCCACCTCCGGATCGGTGTAAGTGACCCAAGGAATCTTCTGTGTGTTCCATTTGAATTTCTTAAAAGGAGACGCATAGGCATTTAAACCTGCAATGCTTCCCTGCTGTCCTGCCATATGAGTAAATTGATAAGGACCGGTCACATCACCACAGGTCCAGATGTTTGGAATGTTGGTTTGCAGATACTCATTGGCCCAAAGCGTTCCATTTTCGCGAATCTCCAGGCCCAACTCCTCCAAACCAAATCCTTTCACATTTGCCACTCGCCCTAGGGCCATCAAGACATAATCAAAGTCATAGATTTTGCTTTCGCCCTTTGAGGTTTCCCCATGACAAAGGAACCGCCCCTCTTTCTTTTCAAAAGACTTTGCATGAGTGAGTGTTTCAATTTGAACCCCATCTCTCTTCAAAGAATCTGTCACCAGTTGAATGGCCTCGTCGTCTTCATGTCGCAAGAGTTGGGGACCCGCTTCCAACAATGTCACTTCAGATCCTAAGCGCGCAAAACTTTGAGCCAATTCACAACCAATTGCGCCGCCACCAAGAACCAGCAATTTCTTTGGGAGTTCTTTTAAATCCCAAAGGCTGTCTGAGTCCAAAACCGAAACTTCATCGATACCTGGAAAAGAAATTCTGCGCGGATGTGCTCCGGTTGCAATGACAATGTGTTTTGTTTTTAAAACCTTGCCATTCACTTCCACCTCGAAAGGGGAACGTACATAAGCACTACCCTGAAAACACCTTACACCTAAAGATTCATAGCGCTCTACCGAGTCATGGGGCTCAATGGCCCGAATGACAGAGCGAATCCTCTCCATGACTTTAGGAAAATCCAACTCAAATTGAACATTCTCAAAACCAAACTTGGAACCTTCCTTTGCATGGTGAGCCCACTTGGCCGATCGAATCAAAGTTTTGCTGGGAACACATCCCGTGTTCAAACAGTCCCCGCCCATCTTTCCTTTCTCGATCAACGCCACTTTTCCACGAAGACTGGCCGTCAAGCTGGAGGCCACAAGGCCTGCGGACCCTCCTCCAAGAACCACCGTGTGAAAATCAAAATGTTTGGGGCGTTGAAACCGAGAATACACCTTTCGAGCTTTCAACCAAGAAAGCAAAGCCTTCGAGATCCAAGGAAACATTGCCAAAATTAAAAAGGAAAAAATCAAACCCGGCGTAAGAATTCCCGATAGACTCTCAAGTTCCCCCAGTTGCTTACCCGCATTGACGTAAACTAAGGTTCCCGGAAGCATTCCAATCTGACTGAAGATGTAAAAAGAGCTGAGGCGCACGGGAGTCAGACCAAAAACCAAATTGGCTACAAAAAAAGGAATCAATGGAACCAACCGAATGGAAAAAACAAAAAAACCACCATTTTTTTGAAACTCCCTCTGAAGAGCTTCATAGCGCGAACGAAATTTGGACTTGATAAAGTCATAAAGAAAAAACCGAGCAATTAAAAATGCCAGAGTTGCTCCAAGGGTCGAAGCAAATGAAACCAAAAGCGTTCCCCACACAAGTCCAAAGACGGCTCCCCCAAAAAGAGTCATCACCGCAGCGCCCGGCAGACTCAATGCCGTCACCAAGATGTAAACTCCAAAATAAATGGCCGAAATCAAATAGGGCTGTTGATGGTAAAGGTCTCGAACCTTTTGCAAATGCTCCTTGGCCGAGGAAAAGCTCAGATATTCTGCCCCGCCGGAACTAAAAAATGCGATCACCAGAAGAATCAATACAATTGCCAAAAAAATCTTTGAAGCTCGAACTTTTTTCATTCCATTCCTTCCTTCAACCGCAAAAAAATGATTCCACCACACTTCTTGGAGGACGGACACTTGGAATTCAAGCCAAACTTCACCCTTCTTTCTGAGGCCATACGAGCTTTCGCCTTTTGGTGTTTCTTTCTAAAACCCGCGTCATTCCCTCCCGGAGGCTTCCAGACGCTCAGGAAGAAAGCTCCATCAATAAGTGACATTTGCTCCATTTTCTCATATGGTCTCTACCAACCAACGAGGAGAATCTTTGTGAACTTCAAATTTTTAAAATCTTTAGCAACTGTTCTAGGCCTGGGCTCTTTGGCCTTTGCACTTTCCGGATGTGGAATTCAATCGATTCCGCAATCCAAAAACAAAGTGGAAGCAGCTCTTTCAGAAGTGTCCAACCAATACAAGCGCCGTGCGGACTTGATTCCCAACTTGGTATCTACCGTAAAAGGTTATGCCAGCCATGAACGTGAAACCTTAGAAGGTGTTGTGGAAGCGCGCTCAAAAGCCACTCAAATTTCCATTGATCCCAGCAAGGCCACTCCAGATCAAATTCAAAAGTTCTCTCAAGCTCAAGGGCAACTGTCTCAAGCTTTGGGACGTCTTTTGCTTCTTCGAGAAAACTATCCCAACTTGAAAGCGGATCAAAACTTTCAAAACCTTCAAGCTCAATTGGAAGGAACGGAAAACCGAATCACAGTGGCAAGACAGCGCTACATCGAAACTGTTCGCCAGTTCAATGATTTGGTCACTGTGGTTCCCACCAGCTGGACAAACTCTCTCTTTTTCCATTTCGAAAAAATGCCTCAGTGGGATGTGAGCCCTGAGGAAAAAGAAAAAGTGGAACAGGCTCCTAAGGTGGAATTCTAGGTTTGTTTTTTTTGAACCGCCTTTCTTTTGCCGGAATTTTCTTTGCACTGGGCTTAACAACTTTGGGAAGTGGTTCTTATGCCTTTGAACCACCCCGCCTCACCGGCCCGGTTATGGATGAGGCTCAGATCATTGACGCCTCTGACAAAGAGTATTTGGATCGTCAGATCCGCGAGCTCTACCGTACCAACGACATTCAGATTCAAATTCTCACCTTAAAAAGTCTCAATGGAGAACCCATCGAACAAGTAAGCATCGACACCACCGATGTTTGGAAGTTGGGAAAAGCAGAAACGGATAAGGGGCTTTTGATTTTGGTGGCGCCCAATGAGCGCAAGACACGCATTGAAGTGGGCCAAGGTTTAGAAGGTGATCTTCCTGATTTGGTAGCCCATCAAATCATTCAACAAAAAATGCTTCCCGCCTTCCGGCATGGAGATTACGGCAAAGGTTTGATTGCCGCAGTTGGTACCATTGAAGCCATTTTAGTTCCACACGCAGGCGATAAACCACCCCTTCAACCATTATCTCCTAAAAAGAAGAAGCATCCACTATGGGTTCTTCTGGTTCAATTGGCACCTGTGATTTTGGTGGTCTTACTCTTTATCTTTGGCGGTCGTGACACCCGCATGTTTCTCCTTGGATTCCTCCTTGCTGGCGATGGACGCCATCATGGCGGTTGGAGCGGACGCGGTGGTGGCGGATTCGGAGGAGGAAGCGGCGGCTGGGGTGGCGGCGGCGGAGGCTTTTCAGGAGGAGGATCATCCGGTGGCTGGTAATAAGAATTTGCCCACGTGGCTCACTTCCTTTGTAAATGCTGAGGGCTTAAAAAGAATCGAGTCCGCGGTGGAACTGGCCGAGAGAAAAACTCAAGCCGAAATTGTCCCCATGATCGTTCGCTCTTCCAGCACAAAAGGATTTTTGCCTTTCCAAATTTTTCTACTGTTGGCTCTCTTCGGCGCTTTGGCCGTGAATCCATTTTCCCACCTTTGGTTTTATGGATGGATTGCTTTTTCTTTGCCGTTGGCGGTTTATCTCAGTCGCTTTCCCTGGGTTCAAAGAGGGCTCATTCCGCAATTGGATCAAGAGGCCGATGTTTTTCACCGTGCCTATTTCGAATTTCATCAAAAACAAATTGGTGAAACTAAAAGTGGGACAGGAGTCTTGATTTTTGTTTCTTTGATGGAGCGTCGAGCAGTTATTCTTACCGACCGAGGTGTCGCTGCAGAAATCCTTCCGGAAAAATGGAATGAAGCCATCCAACTCTTGCTGTCTGGAATTCGTAAGAAAGATGCTGCTCTTGGTTTTGAAATGGCCATTGATTATTGCGCGAATGTTCTTGAAGAGCATATTCCTGCCCTGGACAACAATCCCGATGAAATCTCCAACAAGTTGATTCTGGAAGAGTGATTCTAGATCGACAGACCTAAGTCTTAGGATCAAAATCTAGAAAGCCGTGTACCTCTCAATTTGAAGCGTCTCTGCCTTCAATCTTAATTCCATTTCGTCGATAACTTCATGAGAACACATGAATATTCCAACGTTGATTCCATCGCTGTTGATCAGCTTCATTTTCTTTAGCTTCTCCGCTCGAGCAGGGCAGGCCTTGATCTATTTGGATGCTCCTGAAACCCAGGAAACGACGGACGGCACGACAGTATGGCAGGAAACCGGAATCAATGCGGAAGGTGTGGAACTTGAGGATAAAGGTCAAGTGAACAACACTTTGGTTCGCCTTCGGACCGACGATGGTCGCTTCAAATTATCGACAAAAAGAATCGGGGACAAAAACTATTATGTTTCCGAAACCGACTCTGGTGAGGTGCTGTTGGATGAAGAGGACATTCAAGCACGAGGCGCTTGGACTGGAGCGCGCAACAAACCTCACTTCCTCAAAGAATCTTTGATCACAGCCGGCGCGGAGTCTGGAAAACCAGTCCGTGGCTTGAACGTTGATCCTGCAAAATGCTCCGGTTCAAATTGTAAGGGAACAGATGTTCCCTCAAACACTCGGTTAGAAGTCATTGATGCAAAGTTCGTGAAGGTCAAAGGTGAGGACGGCGAAGAAGAGTATCAAAATTATCTTTTGGTACGACCGGACGGAGGCAAGCCAGTTTGGATCAATTCCTCTGACACCACGCCCGATTTTAGTGCAGCCAGCATTCCCAAAGACGTTTTTCGGGGCTCAGAAAAAGATGCTAAAGATTGCGAAGACTCTAATGATGAAATCAAAAAGCTGATTGAAAGCGGAAACGAAATTGCCAACAAGAGTGTGGATGACCTTGCAGACACACTTTTGGACCACGTGGGCAAATGCTTCAAAGGACTCTCTGGGGCTGGCGACTATGTGAAAAAAGTGGTTCCCAATGTAAAAAAAACAGAAGGTTCCAAACATTTCAGAGGACGATTTGGTTGCGATCGATTTGCTCTCCAGAACGGTTTACGGAGAAATGGCTTCTTGCAACCGACACGGATCCGTTTACTTGAATGCGGTTTCCAAAGTGGTTCTAAACCGCGTCACTTATGCCGCCGGGTTCTTGCAATTGGCCGCCAAACAATCAGGAAAAAGTGCGAAACTTTCTCGGGCAAAGGCCAATGAATTTTATGAGGCAAAATTTGAAAATGTCGGTGGAGAATTTGGTCCAGTGGTTTTAAAACCCTATGCCTTTTCTCTTTGGAATAAAGGGGATCCTGCGGGAGAAAATGCCTTTTGCCCAGCAAACCCGAAAGACAAAAAGGCTGGCAAAAACCCAGCTGCATTGAAGGCTTACAAGGCTGCATTGAAGGCTGCAATTAAGGCCGTAAAATTTCCAGCTCAATTGAACAAGGAGATGGCTGCGATCAAACAGCACTTCTACACGTCTACCATCGCAATGCCGAAAAAACATGCCTACAAAGAAACTGTCAAAGTGAATTCTGAACTGGGAACCATGGACCGCAAAGAATGCATGCGGTTGTGGACCTCAAAACGCATTCAATCCCACCGAGACCAACTCGTCCGCGCCGGCCAACTCACTGCCCTGCTAAAAGGTACCTGCTTCCTTTTCCGAGATGCAGTCAGTCAATGTCCTCAAATCCACCTGGCCGCCCGCTAAAAGGTACCTGCTTCCCTTTCCGATATGCGGTTGGTCAATGACCTCAAATCAATTGAGCCGCTCTTTCACTTGCGCTCTTCAATTGCACCTCTAAAAGAAATGCCAAGAAAACACATTTCCACAATCTGCAATGGTCCTTTTCATGTCACGCTCAGAAATATCAACCAAGAGTGGCATCAACTTTCAATGGATGAGGTCTGGGTGATTTTTGAGCGTTGGCTCTATCTGACTAAGCACGCTTTTCATCTTCAAATTCACAACTTTGTACTTATGAACAATCACTATCATATGATGCTCTCTACGCCTGAAAAAAATCTAAGTGATGCCATGATGTATTTTCATCGAGAAGTCAGTCGTGATTTGAATCGCTTTGGAAATCGGATCAACCGAAATTTTTCGGGCCCCTTCTTTAAAAGCCAGCTTCTTCACACTCACAACTTTTTGAACTGTTACAAGTATGTCTATCAAAATCCTCTAAGAGCAGGTCTTGTTTCTAGAGCGGAAGATTATAAGTACAGCACACTTTCAGGCATTCTTGGTTTGCAAAAGTTAATTGTGCCTGTGGAGTATGATTATTTGCTCTTCGATGGAAAAGTTGAAGAAACCTTGGATTGGATCAACTCTGAAATTCTCGAAGAAAATTTGGAGTCCTTTCGTGGAGCACTTCGAAAGCCCCAGTTCAAATTGAGAAGGGATCCTGTCACTCGAAAACCAAATATTTTAGAGAGTCATTTGATCTGATCCGTAAATCAAAGACCTGAGCCACAAGCGAGACACCCGTTTTGACTCGCCGCTTATCGGAAAGGGAAGCAGGTACCTTTTAGCCGATAAGGCGGAGGGCGGCTTTGGGGTTGTTGTTGGCTTGGGCCAAAACGGCAACGCCTGCATCTTGGCGGATTTGGGCGTTGGCCAGTTTTGAAACCTGCTCGCCAATGTCCGCATCTGCAATGTAGGAACGAGCCATGTCCAAGTTGTCTCCTTGAACCGCCAAGTGATCAATGGCGTGTTGCAAACGAGATTGGATCGCACCAAAATCCGCACGGGCTTTTCCCAGTCCACTGATACCCTCATCAATGGAAGCCAGTGCATCTTCCGCATCTCCATCATCGGCCACAGACAAACCGTCCAGTTCCAAATTTGAAGACGTGGTGTTCGAATCCAACGAAAATCGAATGACGTTTTCTTCTCCTTTAAAAGCGCCCACCTGAAAATCAAAACTTTCTCCCGAACCTGTCAAAAGGTTCTTCTGACCGTAAACCGTGGTCTTCGCAATGCGATCAAATTCTTGGGCGAGCTGTTGAAATTCGGTGTCCATAAACTCCCGTTCATTTTCGCCATAAGTGTCCGAAGCCGCTTGCACCGCCAGCTCTCGCATTCGAATCAAAATGTTATTTTGTTCATTCAGTCCGCCCTCAGCGGTCTGAACCATGGCCATTGCGGCTTGAGCATTTCGCCCCGCTTGCCGGGTTCCCGCCACCTGTCCGCGAAGGGATTCCGAAATTGCAAAACCAGCGGCATCATTTCCGGGTTTAGAAAATCGAGAGCCCGAGGCCAGAGCTGCAAACGCAGACTCCACATCTCGGGAAGACAAATTTAAATAGCGCTGAGCCATCAAAGACGGGTTCAGCGATGCCACACGTAACATAGAGCACCTCTTTTCAAAAAAAAGGGCCCACAGACCATCATTTCAGCAGATACTGGGCTTTTCGACGCGTTGCAGAATAACTTGAGAACTTTTTTACCTTTGTGCGTCAACTATCCGTTTTCAATCAGATTTTTTAGATCTTCTGGAGTCTCAAGAGCGCCCAATTGTGTCTCAAGACCCTTCTCAAATTGAGAACGCAGAATCATCTGCGCTTCATGTCTCAGCCGCTCTGGCCGGGATCTTCTGGAATAGAAATCTTTCGAATCCACCTTCTCCTTGAGGTGAGCCACAACTTCATCCAGTCCTTCGCCCTTTTGACCTTGAGTCAAATAGACCTGAGGTGGCTCTTCGCCATCCAACTCTCCAAAAAAGGAACTTCGAATGTCATTGGCCATGGCCTGAGCGCCAGGCCGGTCGGATTTGTTCACCATAAATACATCCGCCACTTCCATCAGGCCCGCTTTCATGGCTTGAATGGAGTCGCCCGATTCCGGCACCAACACCACACCCACTTCGTCTGCCACATGCAAAATGTCCAATTCGGTCTGCCCCACTCCGACCGTCTCCACCAAAACCACATCAAATCCGCACAGGTCAAAAAGCCGCAAAAGTCGATGAGCAGAGGCACTCAAGCCTCCAAGACTGCCCCGCGTACCCAGGGACCGAATAAAAACCTGCTCATCTAGAAAATGTTCCTGATAGCGAATGCGATCCCCCAAAATCGCCCCTCCCGTAAAGGGACTGGACGGATCCACTGCCAAAACTCCCACCTTCAGATTCAGGGCCCGAAGTCGGCCAATGAGGGCAGACACCAAAGTGGATTTGCCCGCCCCCGGAGGTCCGGTCACTCCAAATCGAAAGGCCATTTGGGGAGGGTTTAAAAATCCCTCCAAACCGTAGATTTCCGCTGTAGGAGCGGATTCCCCCCAGGTCAAAAGCTTGGCAAAACTCGAGATTTTGCCGGCTTTGGCCTCTTTCAAAAGACGATTTTTGTCCATTCCTGAGCCCACCTCGTAAAACCATTTAAGTCCTTGAAAACTTTAATTTTTTTGCCACTTCAGAGCAACACTGTCTAAACACTTAACATATCGAGTCCACGGCTAAAACCCCTCAATCCTCAAAAAACATGAATCATTCCAGTGTCTTATGTCGATTTCTGGCCCCCGGCACGAACTTCGCCTCTGTATTTGGCAAGGGGAAGGATATTTTTATGAGGAACTGGAAGAAAGATTATAAAATTTTGGCACTGGTACTGATCTTGGCCGTTGGATTTATTTTCGAAGGCTTGAGACGCATGCCCGTAAACACCGAGGGCTTGGAAGACCAAGAGCTTTCAAAAGCCGCACGCATTTTTTCAATTTACCGAGAAAGTGCAAAACCCCTTCAAAAGCAAAAATTGGCTCAAGCCAAACCCGCAGCTCTTCCAAAAGTTCGCGCTCCCCGCGGAATGAAATTCGACTTGAAGGCCGCTATCTCGAACTATCAAAAAGAATATGGTTTGGAAGAGCATGAATCTGGAGCCGTCAAACGCCCCGAAAAATTAAAAAAGTCCGAAAAGGCGAAGAAAAAAACAAAGAACTCCAAATACGAATACGTTTACGACTACAACCGTGGCCGTTGGGTAAAGCGCAGAAAACTCACTGACGATCAGTTGGAAGAGTACATGGCTCGCAAAGAAGAGCGTGCTTACCAAAAACAATTGGAAGAAGCCCGCCAAGCTCAATTGAAAAAACAAATGAAAGATCGCAAAACTTCCAGCACAGACTCCACAAGCGCTTCAGGAGACGTCATCCTGTTGGGTGAAGCTCCTCCTAAAGGAATCAAAAAAGAAACCGAAGATCAAAAAAATCAACGCTCTTTTGAGGAGTGGGCTCGCGTTCTTCTTCAGTTCCCCAGCAAGACCGAGTTGCAAAAATTTATCAACGCTCATGAAAGCGGAGAAGTCTCAAAGGCCACTCTTGATCGCATGATTCAAGCCTTCCTTGATGATCCTCGCGTCGAAATGAAAGACCAAGGACTGACTTTGATCGATCTTTACCCTTCTGTTTCATCTTTCAAGATGCTTGTGGCGTTCTTAGATTTGGACCGCACCACTGGAGTTTGGGAAAGAGCCGACCGCATCTTAAAAGCAGATTATGGAACCATGAAAGGCACCAACATTCTTTCGCAAGTGATGACCAATGTGAAAGAGGAAAACGTCCTTGTTGCCGCAACCGTGTTGCTCAAATCAGCGGTGAATCAAGCAAAGACAGCCATTGAGAGCTCCTCTGAGCCCACCACTCTTTCCGTGAACTACGCCTCTGTCTTCTCGCCCTTTATTCAATTGCTGACAAATTTGACCCAAATGGGTGGAAACGTGGCCTCCGAAGCCAATAAAACTTTGGCCCATCTGGAACAACGTCTGAATGTTCACACCGTTGCAAGCAACGACGGAATTTAAGCGCTAGACGATCGAAGTTGGAAATCTTAGACTGAAAGCACTTTGAGATTTCTAGCTTTGATCTTATTTTGCGCACTTTCCCTTCCAGCCTTTGGGCTTTCGATTCCTAAAGGTCTCTCCATCAGCGACCAAGAAGATGTCACAAAGATTTTAGGGTTGGGCACATCGATGAAAATGGCCACCAATCCTTACCCTCTTGGGGGATACTCCGGTTTCGAAATCGGATACGATTTGAGTTTTATCAACATCGATCAATTGACTCGCTTAGGCTGCGATCCGGGATCCTCAGGATGCGCGAACACCGCCCGATCTGAGGAACAAGAATTCAGTTATGGAAAGCTCACCGTGGGCAAAGGTCTTTACGGCAACGTGGATGTGTTTTTCTCTTTTGCTCCTTTGTTTGGCGCCGGAGGAGTGAGCGATTATGGCGGCAGTTTGCGATGGACTTTTTATGAGGCTGAATTGCTCCCCATACACATTCTGATTTTAGCCTCTGGAAACCGAGTCAATTTTCGCAATCAGTTCTCTGCAAAAAATGTCGGCTTGGATCTTTTGGTGGGAATCAATGTGGATGACATTTCTGTTTATTGCGGCGGCGGACAAATTCGCAGTGAAGGCCTTTTTATTGGAGGCGATACTGGAGACGGAACCGTACCCACTTCAAATCCCAACTTGGATTTGCAAACCAACACCTCCTCGGTCACCGTCCAACGCTTTCACACCGTTGTGGGAGCCAGTCTGGAGTGGAAAACTCTTTTCGTTGCAGGCGAAATCAATCGCTACGACGACTCTGTTTACACCGTCAAAGCGGGTTTGCGCTTCTAGCTTCCCAAACCCCTTGTTCCACAGAGACAGACATGCCCCACGGATTGCACTTTCTTCTTTCTTCAAAGCCCCTTCTTTATCTTCCTTTCCACGGAATCCAATTTCTACATCCTTAGTTCTATAGATGCCGACACGCCCCACGGATTGCACCTTCTTCTTTTTTCAAAGCCCCTTCTTTATCTTCCTTTCCACGGAATCCAATTTCCCAATCCTTTGTTCTATAGATGCCGACACGCCCCACTGGTTGCACCTTCTGCTTTTTTCAAAGCCCCTTTTTCTATAGATAAGACCTCCCGCAAACGTGATGTGGTTTGCCCGAAGGGCAAATGCGGGTAGAGCCCATGGATGGGCGTGTCGGCATCTATAGAAAAAGGGGCTTTGAAAAAAGCAGGAAGAGCAATTTAAGAATTTAGGATTTTTTCGACGATGGAGGTGGTGCTGCGGCCCTGATGAAAGGGAAGGGAATGAACCTCTCCACCTTGGGACAAGACAAAGTCGGAACCCACAATCTGGTCCACCTTCCAATCGCCCCCTTTGACCAACACTTCGGGGCGCACCTTCTGAATCAATTCAAGAGGTGTGTCTTCATCAAAAATCACAACGGCATCGACACAGGAAAGTCCCAATAGAATTTCGGCGCGGTCTTTTTCGTTCTGAATGGGACGCTGAGAGCCTTTCAATCTTTTCACACTGGCATCGGAGTTCAATCCCACAATCAGGAAGTCCCCCAAGGCGCGAGCGTCCTGAAGGTAACGCAAATGACCCACATGAAGAATGTCAAAGCAGCCGTTTGTGAAGACCACTTTTTTATTTTTGCGAATTTGATCTAAAGAAGAGCTGACCTCTTCTTGTGTCCACAGAGGCATTAGTAATTTTGAGAATACAAGTTCAGACCGGTAATTTTACCTGCCAAGTCTCTGCGAAAAACAAAAGACAAAACAGGAATCACGATCACACCGGTGAAAGTTACGACCAGACTGCGAAGAATCACTCTCAAAGGATAGTTTTCACTTTTGAAATCCTCGTCTCTTCCCAACTGAAGATCAAAGGTCCACTCTCCCAGAGTCTTTCCGCAAAAGGCTCGCGAAATGATAAAATAAATTTGCATCACCGAGACCAACAAAATGCCCACACTGATTTGAGTCATCAAATCCGTATTCGTCGAACTGATCAAGGTCTGAAGTTGAACGCCTGTTACGGTGAGCAGCGCTGTTGTAAAAATCAATCCCAGTGCCACAACCACGATCAAATCCAAAATGGCTGCCGACAAACTTCCTGGGGATACTTTCAATCGCGTCCGAGGAGAATCTGCGGCTCCTCTACGAGTGCCCACAGAAGCCAACTGGTCTTTGTGTGGAGTCTTTTTAACTTCTGACGGTCGGTTGTAAGTTTGAGGAGTTGGAAAGGGCGAACGAACCACGGGCTCAATTTCCACATCCATCAATTGAAATTCGGGTTTCTTATTGCGCGGAAGTGGAGAAGAAAATTCCACTTTTTCCTGGCGCGTGGTGCTGGTGTAGGTTTCTCTTTCTGGAGTGGTTGGCACTTCAAGAGGTGCACTTTCCAAGGACGTCACAATGTCTTCAAAGGTCAACTTTTTAGGTGGAACATCTGTGGGCTTGTTTGCTGAGGACATGGCCGCCTCCAACTCCATGGGTGCCGAAGTCGGAAGAGAGGGCTTTGCTCCCAACTCCAATTCGCTTTCTTTCACGGAATCTTTGAGAGACTTCTGTTTTTTATGAAATCCCAAACCTTCTGTTAAAGGTTTAAATTCAAATTCATCAAATGGATCCATGCCGCATCTCCCCCGGACATTTTGCCTACAGGCTGAGCTCATACTTTAAAATGGCGGCCACAGCCACGCAAGCCGTTTCCACCCTCAAAACTTGGTCTCCTAAGGTCAGCGGAGCCATCTGATGGGCTCTGAAGGCCTTCACTTCTTCCTCAGAAAAGCCTCCCTCACTTCCAATAAACACGCAAACCTCTTCCGATTCCCCGACCTTAGCCGAGCGAAGGGCTTCTTTAAAGGTCATCGCCCCTTCCCCTTCAAAAGGAAATAGACCCACTCGAGCAGGATTCTGGTTAAAATCCTTCAAAAGGCTCTTTAGAGAAGTGACTTCCGCCACCTCCATCAAATCTCCACGACCACATTGGCGCGTGGCCCCTTTGACCACCTTTTCCCAACGGGCCTTTCGATTTTCAGAGATGTCACTGAGCTTTCTTAAAAAACTGAAGTCCGACACAAAGGGAGTCAAAGTTTTCACCCCCAACTCCACGGACTTTTCCAAAATAAAATCCATTTTGGGAAGGCGAGGCAAGGAAACCAGCAAGTGAATGTGAGGCTTCGGAAGAGGAGGCAAGGCTCTCTCTCCCTTACGAAGTACCAACAGAGATTTCTTTTCAATTTTTGTGATCTCAACCAAATACGCAGAACCATCGCCCGGCAGAAGTTCAAACGCGTAGCCTTCTTTCAAACGGCACACGTCAATCAAGTGGTGAAAAAGATCTCCGGAAATGACGAACTCATCGCCACCCATTTCCTCTTTCTCGATCCAAAATCGCCTCAAGGCCATTTCGCCCCCAAGCACAACCACTCGCCCTCTTGTTTTTCAAAAAACCACTGAGCCCCTGAAGGCAACTGAAACTCTTTTAAAAATTCTTCTTTGTTGTCGGCCAAAATTCCAGACAAAAACAAAACTCCCTGTGGGTTCACTTTTTTAAAAAGTTCTTTTTGAATCAAAGATAAAACCCCTTCGATGATGTTTGCCAAAACCACATCATAGGTTTCATGGATCTCTTCGATCTGCTCATGATTCATAAGAACCGAAACCTGGTTCAACTCAAAATTTTCATTGGCGACCCGTTGGGATTCGACATCCGTGTCCGTGGCGCGAATTTTTTCAAAACCCATATAGGCGCCAAGGATGGCCAAGATTCCGGTGCCCGTTCCCACATCCAAAAGAGTTTTTCCTTTGGGGTTGGAAATGTTTTGATAAAGCGCCTTCGCCATCAAAGCTGTGGTTTCATGAGTTCCCGTCCCAAAGGCCATGCCTGGATCAATGGACAAAACTTTTTTTGCTTCTTTGGGTGCTTCCAACCACGAAGGCACCACATAATGTCCCTCTACCAGCTCAAAAGATTTAAAATGTTTTTTCCAACCTTCCATCCAATCTTCATTCTCTTTGTTTTCCCACTGAATTTGAATTTCCGGAAATCGCAACTGGATGGCTTCCATAAATTGAGGCGAGGGAAGTTCTTCAAAATAAACTTGAAGGTCTCTGGTCTCGGCAATCAAAGACTGAACTTCATCCGTCCCCGGCTTGGGTTCATATTTCAAATTTTCGCTCATTCCCAATGCGCCATTTTCAAAAACAAACGAAGAGAGCCAATCTTCCGCAAGGATGGAAACATTTTTTAAAATCGCTATTGTGTACATGGATTTGGATCTAGCACAGCCCTAGGGGCCCGTCAGACAATTCTTTTAAGAATCATGGAGTTAGGAATTTTTTTTCAAATTTACCGGCTATAAGCTTGGTCTGTGAGGTCAATGGAGTTGATCACCAATTTCACGGCATTGGGATCCTCCTGCTGAGGCTCATTGGAAGCCGTATCTTGAGTGGAATAAATTGGGGTGTAACTTCCCGCATTGTTCTTCGCTGAATCCGGATCAATCACATCCCCCAGAAGAATGTAGTTGTCGCGCAACACAGGAAGAGCTGCTCTTGAAAAATCCCGAAAATGTCGAGCAATGCTGACGTTCTGATCTACAAAAATCACTTTCACCTGAGCGACTTTGATGCTGACCTCTCCAAGAGAGCGGTTTTGAAATCCATCATAAAGAGGAACTCTACGAACCACATCATAAACTGCACCTTCACGGATGCCTTCTGCTTTTCCGGCGTAAATATAAAAATCTTTTTCTGTTTTTTCGTCATTAGAGAGAGCCAATTGGCGACGCACTTCAAAGATGGAGTAATCGGGTCCTTTTGCCATGACCCATTGACTTAAAAAGAGAGTCGCAAATGCAACCCACATCTTCCATAACATGCCTTCCCTCCTTGGGGGCGATCGAACCTACAAACTTTATCGGCAGGTGGAACCCTCCCCGTAAGTGTCCGTTGGTCTAGCTTTTAGCGATTGACGGCCCTTCCCTCGCTCGATACCACAAAGGTCATGGCAAATTCCGAACTGAAGTCTACGTTTTTAAAATCTCTTCTCTTTGGTTGTGCGTTGGCGCTATTGGTCCTGCTCTTTTATTCTCGCACTCTCATATTAGCGGGAATGACGGGCTTGGGTTTAGGTTGCCTCGCTTCGCCTTTTTTGAATTTTTTAAGAAAAAAAGCAAAAATCCCAAGAGCCCTTGGCGCATTGATTTTAATTTTTCTTCTGGTGCTCGTCTTTTCTGGAATGTTTTATGCGGCCGGATCTTTGATGGCCGATCAAATTCAAAATCTGCAAGAGCAACTTCCGTCGCTCCTCTCGCGGGCGGAAAATTCGTGGAGAAATTTGACTCACAACTATCCCCTTTTGCAGGAACGACTGAATGACTTGTCCTTTGGAGAAAGTGCCAAGGCCGGTGTGTCCCGGTTGATACATGGCTTGGGATCTGGAATCAATGCACTGACCGGTTTTGTGTTGGCCTTTTTTATCGCCCTTTACACTGCCATTCACGCGGAAGAATATTTTAAGGGCTGGCTAAATTTGTTTTCTAAAAAACATCAGGGTCGTGTTCAGGATTTAAGCTTAAAGTCAGCGAAGGTGCTTCGCGCTTGGTTTTCGGCACAATTGATTGATATGGCTTTGGTGGGCATCATCACAGCTTTTGGACTTTGGTTGATTGGGGCCACCTATTGGGCGCTGTTTGGATTGATGACAGCGCTTTTAGCGGTCATTCCCTATTTTGGAGTTTTGATCACATTGATCTTTGCCACTTTTGTCACGGGAGCGGAACAACCCGATTTGGTGCTTTGGGTCCTGTTGGTTTTCTTTATCACTCAACAAATTGAAGGCAATTTGATCTTGCCGATCATTATGAAAGAACGAGTGAAGCTTGCGGAAGCACCTTTGCTTTTTTTCATTGTGTTGATGAGTTTTTGGTTTGGCATTCCCGGCATCATCGTTGCGCCGGGAATGTTTGCCATCGGCAAAACTCTCTATCAAGAACTGACTTACAACTCTTAGTCCAATTCGCTCAATGCCGTAATTAATTTTGCTTTTGAAAACGAAATTGAAGTTTAAGTGGGAATGAATTTGCATCGAAATCGAGCTCCGCAGCCGCAGGTGAGGACTGATTGAAGATTTCGATGCAATTTCATTCCTATGTAAACTTTAAGAAGTTTTAAAGTTCGGGAGAAGGAAGGCGAATGGCAATCCCATGCTCGATGGTTTGGCTCTTGATTGAGATCTGAGGATTTTGAACCACGCGCTGCTGAAGCTTTGTGAAAATCGGCTCTCGAATATTTAAAGAGTTCTCTTGAAGCACACACTGACGGGCCAAACGCTCTTTCAAATTGATCACAATGGGAGCTTTCAAGTTTGCCGTCATTTGCGTGGGATCATTTGGAATCGTAATGATTGAAAAACAGCGAGTGCCTTCAGAACTGGCTAATTTTAAGGCTTCCAAATCATATTTGGTCAGGTGAATGGTGTAATTGGCCATAAACAATTCTGGCTCAAGAAGAGGGAATGCCACTCCCGGCTCTTCACAACTTTGCAGCCAGGCGAAAATTTCATCCGTTGGATCGTCCAAAAGAACAAACCGTCTTAGCTCGTTAAAACCCAACAGACCTTCTGGAAAAAAAATCATGTCGTCGGATGTCAACTCAACGGATCCAAACCGTGTGGTCTGAATAGTCATAAAGCCCCTCCCCTTACTTTAAAAGAATGCCTCCAAAGACTAGACAGCACAAGACTTAAAATCCGGTTAATCCGGAGGGAATGACTCAAAACGTTAAGATAGTGATATAAAAGGAAAAAGCCGTCTTATTGGGCGGCTTTGTTTTTGTTTTTTAAAAGTTCAGCAACGGCTTTTGTGCTGTCCGAAGAGGTCGATGCAGACTCTTGGTTTTGGTTTTGAATGGCCAAATAGACTTCTTCACGGTGGATTTTGGTGTCTCGAGGAGCTTCAATACCTAAACGCACCTGTTTTCCTTTGATCTGAACCACTCGGATCTTGATGTGATCGTCAATGGCGATACTTTCTCCGAGTTTTCTTGTAAGGACCAGCATAAGAACTCCTTCAACATCCTAGTCAAAGAATCAATTAATAGACGTATAACTTGCACCACTCTCTACGGAACAAATCATGGGATACTTTAGCTAGCCCTAAGACTAAAGATTGTCAAGCTAGCGGAGAAAGTCGAGGAGACTCTTTTCCACCAGTTTTCCGGACGTTTGAAGTGTGGCCTGTAAGGTGCTTTCTGTCTTGTTGATGTCGCTGACGGTTTGAAACACATCCGCATCTTCCAATTCAGAAATTGCAATTTGGTTATCCACTTTGGATTTTTCCAAAGTCTGTGAATAGTTTTCAATCACCATCGAGCGAGATCCCACTTGGGAGCGGGCCAACACCACTTGGGAAAGAGCTTTGTCCAACTCATTGAGAGATTCTTGAACACCTTCTTTGTCATTGGCTCTTAAGGAAATTTCTAAATCCTTCATCACATTGAACAGATTGACCGTTGTATGAGCGGACTTCTGAACCTCAGACAAATTTTCTGGAGTCATAGGATCCAATTCATTGCCTTCTGGATTTTCAAGACTTGCCGGCCCACGCACTTCGGGACCACCAAGTTCAGGCTTCCCTTCCATTGGGGGTGCAGATTCTGGGTTTTCAGGATCCACAGAGAGCTGATCGACGGTTTGGTTGACCTGACCGGCCAAAAAATCCTCGATGGTTCGCGGCTGGTCTTTGGTCGGCATGCTGATTCCATCGCCCCCAAATCCTTCTCCCATAAACACACGACTTCCTGGAAGGTTCATGGACAAAAAGGAGTCCTTATCCACATGGATCAAAAGCTCCCCATCATCTCCGCGGTAATCCCCTTGGTGAGTGAACGGAGAAGAGGTGGTTTTGTAGCCTCCAAAAATAAATCGATCTCCCATTTTGCGGTTTCCGATTTGAACCATTTGGGAAAAAAGCTGTTCAATTTCGGTGGCCACCACGCGCCGAGATTCTTCGTTTGCACTGGCATCGTTGGATTGAGAAAGAGCCAACTCTTTGGCGCGCATAAAAACTTCGGAAAGTTCACTCAAAGATTGATCGGTAAATTCCAAAAAAGACTTGGCGTAGTTTAAACTTTTGGTGAATTGCTTTTTGCCCACCAAATCCACACGCTCTCCTAGCACTCGACTTGCAGCTAAGGGATCATCCGAAGGTTTGGTCACACGTTTTTGAGTGGCGGCTTGATTTTGCAGGTCGGCCATTTGTCGACGGTTTTTGCCGACATTGGTGATCACTTGATCATAAGCCATTTTATCTGCAATTCTCATTCAAAAACACCTACATCCGTTTCAAGTTTAAAACTGTGTCCATCATTTCATCCGCAGTACGAATCAACCTCGCCGATGCATCGAAGTTTTTCTGAAACTCAATCATCTTTGTGGTTTCTTCATCTAAACTGACACCACTGATGCTTTCGCGAATGTTCTTTAACTGCTTGGTGATTCCATCTTGAGCTTCGTGAGCAGACTTCGCCCGTTGAGTTTCCACACCAATTTGACCAACGGTGCCCCCATAAAAATCATCAAAAGAGGCGGTTCCATCTTCAAAAACATTTTTGTACTGGAGTGAGGATAAAATGTTAGCAATTTGGTTGTCTCCCGGAGCAAACGGCTGTCCTGCAGCTGCGATGTTCCCCACATCCGTCTTCACGTTCTGATTTAAAGACATGTTCGCGGCCGCACCTTTGATTTCTTGAGGCTGATTGAAAAACAATACGCCTTTTTTGTTATAACGGTTAAAACCTTCCACATGGGCTTTGTTCACTTCCGTGGTCAATTGAAAAGCCAATTCATCCAAATTGTTCTTCAACCTTTCAATGGTGCCATCCCGTACATCCAACAATCCGCCCACTTCACCACCCTTAATCTGTTCAGTCACATTAACCGCCGAAGAGTTCTCCGTGGATTTGTAGTAGATTTGCAGGTTCTTGTTCGGCTCCATTCCAGTGGTCAGAGTAGAAGCAGTGGTTCCAGAAACCAAAACCGCAGTACTGCCTGCTGTTACAGAAACCTGACCGTTTTTATTTTCCGAATATCTGATATTGATCTTCTCGCCCAAATTTTTAAGCAAAAGATCGCGGCGATCCCGTTCGTCATTGGCCGGAGTTCCCGCCATTTCAACCAAGGTGATCTTTTCATTGAGGGACGCGATCTCTGTGGTCAACTGATTCACTTCTTCCACCCGAGTGGCGATGCGAAAATCTGAATCCTCTTGAATGCTGGTCAATTGCTGATTCACCCGCTGGAAATCCTTGGCCAAAAAATCAGCAGACTCCCTGACAAGAGTTCGTGAGGCCAAACTTTCAGGGTTGTTGGAAAGTTCTCTAAAGGAGTTAAAAAATTCCCCCATGAATTGGTTGAGCCCTTTGTTGACCTGCTCGTTGTAGACTTCCTCGACCCGAGAAAGACTGTCGGCCCGGCCATTCAAATAACCCAGGGAACTGCCCTCTTTTTCCAACTGTTTTTCGAGAAATTGGTTGTTGGTGCGAGTGATCATACCAGCACGCGCGCCCATTCCAATGCGGAGGCGGCCTTCCCCAACAGGTTCATTGGTTTGAAGTTCTACTCTTTGACGGGAATAACCTTCAGTGGATTTGTTGGCAATGTTGTGTGCCACAGTTTGGAGCGAGGTCTGAGAATTCATCAGACTTCGCTTTCCAACGTCCATCATGGACCATATGCGTGACATCCTGCCTTCCTTTCACTTGCCTCTCCATCCTAGAGAAACAACTAAGCTTCGCGGCTGACCAATTGACCCGAAATGTTTGCGGGCTTGGCCTTTTCCCCTTTGCGCTCGTACGTCTTTTTGTCTTCCAAAACATTCTTGAGATTGTTCATTGCTCCGGTGACATTGGCCAAAGCAGATTGAACCAAAACTTCGTTTTTTCGATTGTGCTCTTGAACTCTTTTCAAGAGCAAATCTAAAACCGAGTGAATGCTTCTCAAGCGATCGGCATCTTTGGCTTCCAGCCGAAGAGCAATGTCCAACAATCGTGGGCTTTGAGATTCCATTCCCAAAGATGCTCCCAATTGTTTTGCCAATTCAATGCGAGAATTCTCCAGCGAACGAATGCGAATCAACATCGCCTCTTTAGAGCGATTGTTTTCGTTCAAATCATCCAAGTTCGCAGAAATAAGAATGTCTTTTTCTTTGCGTACAACATCTAAAAGGTGACGATAAACCTTTACCTGTTCATCTAGATTTTGAATCAACGGATCCAAAGTCATGACCTACTCCATTGTCGATAGATGATCATCAACAAGTCGATCTGCGATTGCTGATGCATCCACATTGTAACGGCCTTCATCAATCAGTTTTTGCAGACGAGCCACCTTGGCTTCATCAATGGAATCCTGACTGGCGATTTGCTTGGCCTTATTCATCATTTGCGCACGTTCCGAAACATCTACGTGAGAAGAAGACTTTAGGTGTCCCATCTTTTCTGCGTGAGACATCGGTTCTTTTTTGGATTTCAGGTTCAACTTGTCCGTCGTGTTTGTATTGAGATTTTGTACCGATGGGTTGACCTTGTTTCCAACTTTCATATTTCCTCCAAGTCTCTGTGTTTCAGAGCTTTTCCTAAAGTGTCCTTCTTAGTGTATCATATAGAGACAAAAATTCATTCGTCCAGATTTTCTCGACCGACTTTCTTATAGGCCTGAATTGCTCTAAGCTTATTTCCTTCTGATTTCAAGGGCATAGGCCCTTCTTTGGGCAGGGCTTGAGCAGGACCTCCACTTAGGGCCTCGACCTGCTCTTTCAGCTGCTGATAGATCAAGTCGCTCAGACCCACACCACCCGCTTCCGACCAATTTTTTACATACTCTTGATCTAAATTTTCACTGTAAAGTTTCTCTGCAAAATTCTTTTGAATCAGTCCCTTTTCATCGGGAACCGTTTTTCGCATGGCCTTGACCATTTGATCCAAAAAATACTTTTCGTAGTCCTTGGCGGCCCCTCGCATTTTTTGATCCAAAATTTCTTTTTGCTGACTTGGAGTGGGCGGATGAGCTTGAAAAAAGCGATTGATTTTCATAGGGAAACTCCCGGAAGAAAGAAAAAAAGGGGAAGATGAGTCAGAAAGCGTGCATCCTGCACTTTTTAGATCCACTCGGCACAAGCCAATCCTTGGCGAGCACTGATTTTTCATGTTTCCTGCGCGAAACACATAAACCTTTTGAACCGTTCTAGTCCTCTGACTCTAACTCACCGACCCCCCACAGAATAAGCAACATCCATGTCACTCACTCAAAAAAATTATAAAATCTCCAGTTCTCCATGAAGCGCTCCTGCGGCCTTGATGCTTTGAAGAATTGCGATCAAGTCCTTTGGAGAAACTCCAAGTTTGTTCATTGCATCCACAAGGTCTCCCACATTGGCAGACTCTTTTAAGTGAACCAAACGTTCACCTTTGTCATTCTTGCCCGACTCAGCACCTTCCACCTTCAGCGAAAGATCGCCATGACTGAGCGCCACCTCTGAAACTTTCACCTGGTGACCAATGACAACCGTTCCCGTTTTTTCATTCACAACCACTCGTGCCGCCACATCCGGATTGATCTCCAATCGTTCAATGGTCGCGAGCAACTCCACACCCTTTCCTTCGTACTCAGGTGGTGAAACCACATCGATTGTTCCCGCATCGAGTGCGGATGCATATTTTCCAGAAAGTTCCCTATTTATAATTGTGACCACTCTTGAGGCTGTGGTGAAGTCCGGATTTTGTAACGTGAGTCGAAACATCTTCCGGCTGGCAAAGTCTTGACCGAGGTCCCGTTCAATCAAAGCTCCATCAGGAACGCGTGCCACGGCTTCATGCACTCCGGATCCTTGCCCAACAAGGACATGGCCCTGTGCGACCGCATAGATCTGTTGATCCGCAGCCCTGAGTGGGGTTTGAATCAAGGTTCCCCCACGAAGACTTTTTGCATCCCCCAATGAACTCACTGTGACATCAATTTTATTGCCCGAGCGCGCAAATGCCGGAAGATTTGCCGTAATAATCACTGCGGCCACATTTTTACTGGAGGTGTCTCCACCAGACACTTTCATGCCCAAACGATCCAGCATGCGTTCAATGCTTTTGTTGGTGTACTCCGATTTGGAATCACCGGTGCCCGCAAGACCCACAACAATTCCATAGCCTACCAATTGGTTGGAGCGCACCCCACGAATGTTGGCCACGTCTTTCAATCGTGCTGCCTCACTGGGTTCTGCCACGGCAATAAGAACCAGAAGAAAACTGACAAAAATCAAAGAAGGTTTCGGTGCAAACATCTTCTTCATAAGGTCTCCCGATCCGAACGCTTCACGCTGACAATATCAAACTTAGGATCCAACAATTTCGAAGAGGCAATGCCTTCGTCATTAAAATCTTCCGCACGCACAATTCCGGTCACAATCACTTTGTACTCACGCCCTTTGATCAAGAAAGGTTGGTCGCCTTTCACCCGGTAATTTCCATCCACTGTTCTTTCCACAATGCGAGTGGGAACATTCTTAATTTTAAACTCTTCGCTTTCTGGAGACGCCGTGTTCGCAGCGGTTGCTGCTGGCTTTGGAGGTTCAGCGGCCTTTCCGCCTTCACCTTCTGCACCCTGTGCTGGATCTTTTTCCGCACCGGGAGCTGCCGCCGCTGGACGTCTCAACCTGGCTTTTTGACGCTCTTCAATTTTCGTCAAAAGATCGCGAATCACATCCACCTTCGCTTCCAACTGAGCTTTTGGATCTCCTTCAAGCTCCACCGCCAAGGGATCTCCAATCATTCGCATGATGTTTTGAGAAAAAAGATAAGCCCCTTGCCCCTCCATCACCCAAAGTGAACCTGATTTTTCACCCAGCACGGATTCGTTTTGCAAAGTCTCTCGAGTGGCTCTTTTATATTTTCTCTTTACAGTGGGCGGCAGATTCGCAGTCTGCGAATATTTAATGGGCTCAGGCTTTTTGACCACGGCTTGAGGCGCCGGAGAACCTCCACCCACAAGTGCCTTCAGTTTGCGATTGAAACTAGAGCATCCCGTCTGAACACTCATCAAAGAAATAAAACTGAGAGAAAAAATAATTTTTCTCATTTGATTTCCACCTCACCTTTTCCCACAACCAAACCCGTCAACTTCTTCTGGGAGCTGAGATTTTTTAAGGTCACCGTATCACCCACTTCGCCATCTTGCTCGGCAATGGCCGGTGCACTGAGCTCCCACATTTTCCCTTGGGTGATCACTCGAACCATGTCACCTTTCTTCAAGGCCTTTTCACGAAGAAGGTTTTGACTCCAAATCACTTGGTTGGCGGCCACAGGTGTCTTTACCATTCCACCCACCAAGAATTCTTTTGAAGGAGCCCCGTCTGTCGCGTGAGTGATCGAGCGCAAGCTGTATTTGAAGTCCTCTTCCCGAACGCGCTCGCCCACGTAAAGTGCACGCTGTGCGATGGGAACTTCTTTTAGGATGTCTAAACGACCTTGAACCCAAAACCGAGATTCTTTTCCAGTAGGATCATAAGAAATCAAAGGAAGGTTGAAACTTCCTCGCGGCAAAGTCTTTGGCACATCCATTTGCCATTTGGCAAATTCACCGATGGGAAGTGTCACATCCAAAATTTCGATCTGACACTTGTCGCACAGGGCTTGCCACTCGCGTTTTAAAATTTCAGAGACCACTTCTTTGGTCAATTTTGGCGATTGAGACTGAATGGTCACTCGTCTTGGAATTGAAAACTTATATATCAAACGGTCTGTGGAAGAGAGCGCCAATTTCAAATGATCTGCAATGGATTGAAAAGACAACTCGGTTCTTTCTCCTAAGGCGGGCACCACCATCAAAGATTGCCCCACCAATTTACTTTGAATGTCGTTGGCATTTTTTGCGCTGGCAGGCTCAACCAAATCCCACAAACTCAAACTAGAATTGGGCGGAGCTTGCACTTCACTTTGAAGTTCAATGAGTTGAACTCCAAAGCTGGTTTGCGCAATAAAAAGAAAACTCAACATCCAACGTTTCAAAAATCACCTCAAGTTGCTGACCGCTTGTAACATTTGGTCGGAAGCTTGAATCACCTTGGAGTTGGTCTCATAAGATCTTTGTGTTGTGATCATATTGACCATTTCATCCACGATATTCACATTGCTCGCTTCCAATTGACCTTGAGCCAAGGTTCCCATTCCACTCTGTCCAGGAGCCGCCTGCTGAGGAACTCCACTTCCTGCGGTTGGCATGAATAGATTTCCACCAATCGCTCGAAGCCCCGCTGGGTTCACGAAATTCACCAACTGAATTTGGCCCACGTTCTGTGGCTGAGTTCCATTTTCAATCACGACATTGACCTGGCCATCCGCGGATACTTCCACTCCTGTCGCGTTTGGAGGAATTGAAATTTCGGGCTGAAGTACATTTCCATTTCGATCTTGAAGACGTCCATCTGGACCCTTTTTAAAGGATCCATCTCTTGTGTAAGCAATTTGGCCATTGGCATGTTGAACCGGAAAGAATCCAGCGCCTTGGATTTCTAAATCAAATGCACCGTTGGTTACCTTGGAGGAACCTTGATCAAAGTTCTTGTCGACGCCCGTCACTCGAGTTCCGTGCCCCACTTGAACGCCCGTCGGTGTGATGGAATTTAAGCCCGTGGCAGTTCCTGGCTCTTGTTCTGTTTGATACATCAAATCTTCAAATTCCGCTCGAGACTTTTTAAAACCTGTGGTCGAAGCGTTGGCAATGTTGTTGGCAATCACGTCCATGGACGTTTGTTGCGCCTTCATCCCCGAGGCGGCGGTATTGAGTGATCGAATCATCGTCCTACTCCATTGATAAGTTTGTCATCCATGTGATCAAAGGCTTTGATCGCCTGTTGAGTGGCTTCAAAAACCCTTTGAGCCATAATCATATCTGTCATTTCTTCAACGACGTTCACGTTGCTTCCTTCAACAAATCCTTGATGAACACGAACCGAGTCATTTACAGGAACCGGAAGCACTTCTTCTGAATTTCTCTGAAAAAGACCTGCGCCTTCTTTTCGAATTTGAGTGGGGTCCGGAAAATCCATCAACGCAAGCCGACCCACAGGAGCTCCACCAATATAGATGTCCGACTGCTTTGAAACCGTCATTTTTTGATTTCCCACTTGAACCACGCGCTGTTCAGGAGGCTGATTGCCCTGAACCAAGACGGGGTATCCGGCATGAGTCACCAATTGACCTTCACCATTGATTGTAAAAGATCCATTTCGCGTCCAACGCACTCCCTGAGGAGTCAAAACTTCAAAGAAGCCCTTGCCCTCAATTCCAAAATCTAAATTTCGTCCTGTGGATTTCATCAAACCTTGAGAGTGATCTGTATAGGTCCCTGCTGGATTGACATAAGCTTTGTCTCCGCCCTGCATGTCATAAAAGCTTTCCACAGAAGCCGGAACTCGAGGAACTTTCATCAGTTGTTGCTCTTTTTCATAAGAAGACAGGTACTCACTAAAGACCTGACGGTCTTTTTTAAATCCTGTGGAGTTGGAGTTCGCAATGTTGTTGGCAATGGTGTCCAACCTTGAACTTTGTGCGATGGCTCCACTGACTGCGGTGTAAATTCCTTTACTGCTCAATCCGATTTCCCCTCTCCACCTGTATACGAAGCAAGTGACATGCCACGAAAACTGGACTCGAAAGTGGTCGAGAAAAACTTCAGAAAAATTGCTGTAGTGCCGATAGAATTTTTCCCAATTCCTTCCATAGGCCTAGGTCCTGTCACCAATTTGGCTGGATTTGCGGTCGATCCTGACGGTTTTTACAAGACTCGACCGCGGCGATTCTTTAAGACATACTTAAAACAATGATTGAGATGGGGCTTACAAATCAAAAATCAATGGGACCTCTTCGGGGCGCTCGCCCGAAAGGGCCACTGCGAAAGGCTCTCTCGTTTTCAGTGGTTCTTGCATTTTCAACACATGGACTTTTTGCTCATGCGGCCACGTCGGTAAAAATTGAACCGATTCCTTTGAAAAAAGTGGCCCCTCGTCTTTCCAAAAAAACCATCGTGGTTCCTAAAAATAGAGTTCGCACTCCAACAAAAACACTCTATTCACCCGTGGATCGCCGGCCCTTTTTTGACATTCCCGTCACCTACAACAGCAAAGTAAAGTTTTGGATTCGACACTTTCAAGGTTCTGGACACAAATGGTTTCGAAAGTGGTTGGAACGTTCCAATGCCTATTTGCCTTTGATGAAAAACACTTTGGCGGAAAGAAAGCTTCCCCAGGATCTGGCCTATGTGGCTATGATTGAAAGCGGCTTTTCCGCACATGCCACCAGTACGGCATCTGCAGTGGGGTATTGGCAGTTCATCAAGTCGACGGGAAAGCGCTATGGCCTCAAAATTGACTGGTGGATTGACGAGCGCAGAGACCATCAAAAAAGCACCGTGGCCGCTGCCCGCTACCTTGGTGATCTGTATAAAATTTTTGGCTCCTGGTATTTGACGGCGGCCGCCTACAACATGGGCGAAGGCCGCTTGGGACGATTGATCAAAAAGCACGGCACCAAAAATTATTGGGTGCTTTCTCAAAAATCAGACTTTCCAAAAGAAACAAAAGAGTATATTCCAAAACTGCTTGCGGCGATGATGATTTCAAAGGCCCCAAAACTCTATGGCTTTAAAGATCTCTCTCCCAAAGATCCCTACAGTTACGATTACTTTTTTGTTCCCGGAGGAACGGATTTGATGAACTTGGCCTCTTATTTGGACATTGATCACGATCGACTTTCCAAACTGAACCCAGAACTTCTTAAAGGTTTTGTGCCTAGCTTTATTCGCAGCCATCGCATCCGCATTCCTAAGGGCTTTTCTCCCCGAGTGACAAACTATTTAAGAGCGCAACTGTGACCCCTACGAAACCTTCCGACAAATCCATTTTGGTTCAAAAATATGGCGGTGTTTGTTTGGCAACGCCTGAAAAGATCAAGCGCGCGGCCGAACATGTACGCTCTTTGGTGGATCAAGGGAATCGATTGGTTGTGGTGGTTTCCGCCATGGGGCCCACCACTGACGAACTGACCAAGCTGGCCCATGAGGTCAGTCATCACCCCAATCAACGAGAATTGGACATGCTTCTGACTGCTGGAGAGCGCATCAGCATGTCGTTGATGAGCATGGCGCTGACGGACTTGGGACTTTCCTCCATCAGTTTTACCGGAAGCCAAGCCGGCGTGATGACCGATCATTCTTACAGCAACGCTCGCATTATGGATGTCCGCCCCATTCGCGTGGAAGAAGAGCTTTCTAAAAACAAAGTGGTGGTGCTCGCTGGATTTCAGGGAGTGAATCCCGAATCCAAAGAAATTACAACTTTGGGGCGCGGAGGAACCGACACCACTGCCGTGGCCATGGCCGCGAAACTCAAGGCGAAAAGGTGCGAAATCATCAAAGAGGTTTCGGGGGTTTGCTCCAGTGATCCTAAGATGATTCCCGAAGCCCAAGGAATTGAACGCCTCAGTTATGAGGCTTTGTCTGACATTTGTTTTTGGGGTGCGAAAGTTCTTCAGTACCGCTGTGTGGAGTTGGCGCAAAGGACTCAAGTGCCCGTTGTGATCAAACGGTGGGAAGACTTTCAGATTGCCACCGAAGTGGTTCACCAATTAAGGAGTGACAGTATGGAAACCAGTGAAGTGATCTCAATCAATTCTCATGCAGAGGTTGACCATCTTGAAATTGATTGCGCACATTTGAATGAAGGATTTAACGTTTTCAAAACTCACTTGAGTCAGTTTAAAATTTCTTATCCGCAAATTCTGGCGTCCAATTTTGACAATGGAAAAATTCGATTGATGGTGACCGGAGATGCATTGACTTTGCAAAGCCTTCGAAAATCTTTGGAAGAGGAATTGAAGATTCGATCTTTGGGCGAGACTCAATCGACAGTGACCGTCACTTGCTCGGGACTTTACCGTTCAGAGAAAATTTTCGATTTGATTCACATGCTCCATGAAAATGGCGTGAAAGCCCATAAGATTTTGTCACAGGCATTGAGTGTGACCTTTGGTGTGCCTCAAGCACACCGCGAGACTGCCATTAAGGTTTTGCATTCTTTGGTCGGGCGGAAGCTTTAAGACCGCAAATTTTTTATTCCGTTCACGCTCCTCCTGGCGGAATTCAATTTTTGAAGACACTTCGGTTTGTTGAGTTTTAGATCGTCTTGATCCCTTAGTTTTTTCTTCCGCGATATGCTTTCTGCTTTCTGATAGCTCTTCTATTTTTCAATTCCTTATCCTGGGATTTGAAATTTATAAATCCAGACGCTTCCATCCATGGGCTCTTCCATTATTTGTCCTACGGACAAACCACTTCATGTTTAATGGAGGTCCCTCAATTTTATCAATTCTTTATCCTGGGATTTGAAATTTGTAAATCCAGACGCTTCCATCCATGGGCTCACAAGTCTTTGCCCTTCGGGAAAATCACATCCTGCTTCCTTGAGGTCTTTTCCTGTGTATAAGTTCCTATTTTCCAAATCCCAAATTTCATAGAACCGGACACGTTCATCCATGAACTCTTCCAGCATTTGCCCTTTGGGCAAAACGCATCCTGCTAGCGGGAGGTCTATTGTACTGGAAACCCGTCTCTCTCCAATTTTAAAAATACCTTCAATCCCACGCGCCCATCCATGGTCTCACAAGTCTTTGCCCTTCGGACAAACCACCTCCTGTTTCCTTGAGGTCTGTTTTCACGTATGAATTCTTATTCCCAATTCCATATTTCATAGAACCGGACGCGCTCATCCATGAACTCTTCCAGCATTTGCCCTTTGGGCAAAACGCATCCTGCTTGCTGGAGGTCCATATCTATGAAATTTGGAATTTGGGAAATAAATAATCATACCCATCTTCTCAATTCTGCAGAAGTCGCACGGGCTAGGGACATTCAAGTTTCTAATGTCTACTAAACGTTGCGGCAGGATTTTTATTTTTTAGAAATTTTATTTGACGTTGTTTTTTCGATTTCTTTCAAGTGAATCGTTATATTGAAATCATTTGCAGAATCATCATTCAAGCTATTCTCGGCGTCACTGCACTCATTTTTTTTAAAATTCATCAACGGACATTCCCGACAATTAAAACTCTTTTAGAAGCAATCCTCAGAGGTAAAATCTGAAAATCAAAACCCATGGTAA